>Ga0206677_10000016_pt1 | contig 136814 bp, 164 predicted proteins | sample M130m12015metaG_FD_155475 | JGI IMG/M metagenome (GOLD analysis project Ga0206677, IMG submission 155475) | Ammonia-oxidizing marine archaeal communities from Monterey Bay, California, United States - M1 30m 12015 | ecosystem: Environmental > Aquatic > Marine > Intertidal zone | place: USA... | reverse complement strand
CGGTGAGGTGATAGTTTACTATAGGAATGTAACAATAAATGATGAAGATGGCGGAGCGGTGGAAATTAAAGTGGAGAAAGAAAATGAGTAGAATGAAAGATGATATGACGGTATGGGAAAGAGCAGAGATAGCAGCCAAGCTATCAGCAATTGCTTATATGAACCCCAAACCAGCAGAAACTGCATGTAAGAAATTAGGTTTTTCTTCAGGTAAACTAATCAGTAATGGCGGTGCAGAAGTACTTATTGCTAAAGACCGTAATGACCTATGGTTTGCATTCAGAGGAACAGAACCATCTAAACTAAATGATGTTATGGCCGATTTAAAAATTGTTAAAAATACTGCTAAAGCTGGTGGTAAAGTACATGGCGGATTTCAACAAGAAGTTGACGATGTATGGATGGAAATCGTAAAAGAATTAGAGCATAATGATCAATTAAAAGTAAGAAAAGATGTATATATTACTGGTCATAGCTTAGGTGCTGCAATGGCCACAATTAGTGCTACGCGTTATCAGCCTGAAGAACTCTTCACCTTTGGATCACCAAGGGTAGGTGGTAAACACTTTATTAAAAATATTAAATGTCCACATTACAGATTTATGAATAATAACGATATCGTATGTAGAATTCCACCAGCATGGTTAGGATTTAGACATCATGGCGAGATGATTTATTTTAATAGATTTGGAGATAAGCAACTTAAGCCAACATGGACAGATTTCTTTTATGGAATTGGTCAGTCATGGAAAAGATTTAAATTCTTTGATGGCGTAGTAGACCATGGAATGCCAAACTATGTTAAAGCAATTAAAAAGCTTTCAAAGGAAAAGTAATGTATTTTTTACTAATATTATCACTTAAATCCATTTTAAGTTCTATTATAGGTTCTTCATTCTACAACTGGTTCCAAGGAACAAAAGGTGGTATATGGTTCCAAAAACAAGTCGATAGATTTATGGCACATGTCGCAGATAAATACGATTTAGAATTAGCAAAAAAGGATGCTAAATTTAGAAAACAATATCCACTTATAGCTGAAAGGCTTGATTATGTAGAAAGCGTTGCACATTGCAAATGCGGTATTGAAGAGTTCGACGGTTATAAACCTCTTATATCTCGAATTGAAGAAATTGAAAGAAGACTCAAAATAAAAAAATAACACAAACCAGTGTACATTTGTTGAGTTTTATGGTATAATAGATATATTAAATGAAACACAAATATGAACGGGATAAACATTATGGATATAAATGTCACTAAGAGGGACGGCTCTCTCCAAAGCTTTGATCTAGAAAAAGTACATAAGGTACTAGAGTGGGCTGTAGAAGATATTTCAGGGGTATCACAATCTGAAATAGAACTAAAATCTAATATTCAATTGTATGATAAGATACCTGCATACGATATACACGAACTACTAATTAAGAGTGCATCTGAATTAATCTCTGAGCATACGCCGAATTATCAATTTGTAGCGGCTCGATTAATCAATTATAAATTACGAAAAGAAGTTTATGGTCAGTATGAACCATGGTCTCTTGCGCACATCATCATTGAAAATATTTCACGTGGAGTATACGATGGTGGGATTATGCAAAGTTATACTCGTGATGAAATAGATCAGTTAGATTCATACATAAAACATGATAGAGATGATCTATTTACATATGCTGGAATGGAACAGTTCCGTGGTAAATACCTAGTACAAGATAGAAAAGAAAAGGTTTATTACGAAACACCACAAATGCTGTATATGATGGTTGCAGCAACTCTATTTTCAAACTACTCAAAAGAAACTCGAATGAAATTCGTGAAGGATTATTACGATGCAATTAGTCAATTTTATATATCACTCCCTACTCCGATTATGGCAGGAGTACGTACTCCAACCCGTCAGTTTTCAAGCTGTGTGCTTATCGAATCTGGCGATTCTCTTGACAGCATTAACGCTACTGCCACCTCTATTGTAAAATACATTAGTAAGAAAGCAGGTATTGGAATCGGTGCTGGCTCTATCAGAGCTAACGGTGCTAAAGTAGGTGATGGTTCAGTTGTTCATACTGGACTTATTCCATTCTTAAAATATTTTCAATCGGCAGTTAAATCATGCTCTCAAGGCGGTGTTCGTGGTGGTGCAGCAACTGTATATCTACCAATATGGCACTATGAATTTGAGGACTTAGTAGTACTTAAAAATAATAAAGGAACTGAAGAAGGTCGTGTAAGACACATGGACTATGCGTTCCAATTAAATAAGTTAATGTATGAAAGACTATTAACAGGTGGTAATATAACGTTCTTTGATCCTAACGATGTTCCAGGATTGTATGAATCGTTCTTTGATGACCAAGAAAAATTTAAAGAGTTATACGAAAAATACGAAAGAGCATATTCTGTACGTAAAAAATCTTTACCAGCACTCGAAGTATTTCAACAGCTATTAACTGAAAGAAAAGATACTGGAAGAATTTATGTAATGAATGTTGACCATGCAAATGATCATGGTGCATTTAAACCAGATAGAGCACCAATTAGAATGAGTAATTTATGCTGTGAAATTGATTTACCGACAAAGCCATTGGAATCATATGATGACGATGAAGGTGAAATTTCACTATGCACATTATCAGCAATTAATTGGGGTTTAATTAACCATCCTGGCGAATTTAAAAAGTACTGTGAATTAGCAGTAAGAGGTTTAGATGAATTATTGGATTATCAAGCATATCCAATTCCAGCTGCAGAAAAATCTACAATGGCTCGAAGACCATTAGGTATTGGTATTATAAACCTAGCTTATTTCTTAGCAAAAAGAGGATTAAAATACGATGAATCGGCATTTAAGGTTGTAGATGAATATGCTGAATCTTGGTCGTATTATCTTATTAGAGCTTCATCAAAACTAGCCAGAGAAAAAGGTAAAATATCTGCAATTGATGACACAAAATACGGCTCTGGAGTACTTCCAATTGATACATATAAAGGTGCAGTAGATAATTTAATAGAGCATAAAGAACGCGTACCTTGGAAGCAATTAAGAACTCACTTAAAGGAACATGGTATTAGAAACAGTACTCTAATGGCATTAATGCCAGCCGAAACATCTGCACAGATTAGTAATAGCACTAATGGTATTGAACCACCTAGAGCACTCGTATCTTATAAACAATCTAAGGACGGTGTATTAGCTCAGGTTGTTCCAGGATACCACCATTTAAAAAATAAATATGATTTATTGTGGGATCAAGAAGGAACCGATGGATATCTCAAGATATGCGCAATCCTTCAAAAGTATATTGATCAGGGTATTAGTGTTAATACTTCTTACAATCCAGAAAAGTTTGAAGACAATAAAATTCCTATGTCATTAATGATACAGGACCTTGTTAATGCATACAAATTTGGATTAAAACAACTCTACTATTTTAACACTCATGATGGTGCAGGAGAAATGAAAGACGATGACCATCACCCATACGATAGTGGAACAACTGAAACCCAGTCAGTAATTATTGACGATGACGATTGCGAAAGCTGTAAAATATAAAGGATATATAAATGGCAATACTGAAAAAAAATAAAAAATCTCATTTAGCAAAAAACATGTTTTTAGATGAAGCAGTGGATATACAAAGATTCGACGTTTTAAAATATCCACAAATAGATAAAATTACAGAAAAACAACTTGGATTCTTTTGGAGGCCCGAAGAGGTAGATATTTCAAAAGATAAAAAGGATTTTGAAGGATTAACTGAACACGAAAAACACATTTTTACAAGTAATCTTAAAAGACAAATTCTTTTAGATTCCGTTCAAGGTCGAGCACCAAACCTAGCATTTCTACCAATTGCAAGTTTACCAGAAATTGAAAACTGGATTGAAACTTGGAGTTTCTTTGAAACAATCCATAGTAGATCATATACACATATTATAAGAAATGTTTATGCAGATCCTTCATTAGTATTTGATGGCATGCTTAATGTAAAAGAAATATTGGATTGTGGTAACGATATCGCTAAGTATTATGACGATTTAATCGATTGTAATGCAGGTCCAACAAATAAACTTGACCATAAAAGAGCATTATATATGTGCTTAATGTCAGCTAATGCTTTAGAAGGCATTAGGTTTTATGTGTCATTTGCATGTTCTTGGGCATTTGCCGAACTTAAAAAAATGGAAGGTAATGCAAAGATCATTAAGTTTATTGCCAGAGATGAAAATACTCATTTGGCAGGTACAACAGTTCTAATTAAAAATCTATTAAAAGAAGATAAAGATTATATAAAAATTGCTAAGGAAATGGAAGAAGAAGTAGTTAAACTATTTACTAAAGTTATAGAACAAGAAAAGGAATGGGCTCATTATTTATTTAAAGATGGCTCTATGATTGGACTTAACGAAAACATTTTAGGTAATTATATTGAATGGATTGGTTGTAAGAGAATGAGAGCATTAGGTTTAACATGCCCTTACACTGTTCCTAAAATAAACCCATTACCATGGACTGAGAAATGGATTGGTGGTGGAAACGTACAAGTAGCTCCACAGGAAACCGAAATTAGTTCATATGTAACTGGTGGTGTTAAACAAGATGTTGATCAAAAGGCATTATCAGGATTGAGCCTATGATGCATATACCATGGTTTACAAGACCTGAAAAAGTTTTACAAGTAGTAAACTTAGCACCAAGTGAATCTTGGATAGAAAAATTAACAGAAATACATCCTATGAAACAAATCTTCTGGGCATCAATAATTCAATTTATTGTGTTCGGTTTTATGTTATTTTCATTTTGGATGATTAACGGAGTAGTAAATTGAATATAGAAATTTGGGGTAAAGAGCCATGCCCATTTTGTACAATGGCAAAAAATTTATGTGAATCTAAAGGATTAGAATTTACGTATAAACACTACGGAATAGATTTTAGTAGAAACGAAATGTTAGATACATTTCCAGCTGCAAGAACATTTCCTCAAATTATTGTTAACGAAGAAAAAATTGGTGGGTATGATAACTTAAAGGCTCTGTTAGAATGTCAACCACAATAATAGAATGTAGTATTTGTTTTCATGCTTCTGAAATTTATTATGAAATTGATGAAGACGACAACCCAGACCTACTACCAAAGCATTGTCCATTTTGTGGTTATAAAGAACCAGAAGAAGACGATGAAGAAGATTGGGACGATATAGACGATACATAAATATAATTATGGAATGGTTATATGAAGGTAAAGTGTTTGTCCCACCAGAGAACTTTAGTTCTGATGATTACTATGGTTTCGTTTATGAAATAACAAATCGTTGTAATGGAAAAAAGTATATAGGAAAGAAGTTTTTCTGGAGTCAGAAAACATTACCTAAAACAAAAAGTAGAAAACGTAGAAAGAAAATATTAATAGAATCTGATTGGAGAAAGTATTTTGGATCGAATAAAATTTTATGTGAAGAAGTTAAAACTCAAGGCGAAGATATTTTCTATAGAAATATATTATATCTATGCAAAACTAAGGGTGAATGTGCTTACCTGGAAGCGAAAGAACAATTTGATAAAGAAGTACTAATGAGCGATACATATTATAATGGTATTATAAATGTAAGACTTGGCGGAAATGCAGTAAAAGGGCTAAAATAACACTGTACAATTAATGGAATATATGGTATAATAACACTATGAAAGCAGAAAAAAGTAATGTAATTCAGTTTCCAACAGAACGTAGAAAAGCTGAAGTAGAAGAAGAAAGAATGGACATCATGCTTCAAAACGAAGATGATGCTATTAATGTCTCACATTATATAATGGATCTAATACAATCAGCATTAGATGAATTATCAGTAGAATATCCAGATCTTAACATTGATATGGCAGATACTGATGACGTTAACTATAAAGATTTTATGGTTATTCTAAATATGCTGGTTAGTTTATTTTTCAGAAGAGCTGGAATGGATCATATCTTACACGAAGATTTAGAGTCATCCTATGAAAAATTAGCAGCACTAGTTGCTTTCAGATTAGAAGATTACCAATTAACAGTAGAGGACATTGACGACGAAGATGATATTACTTGATTATAGCCAAATCGCACTATCAAATATTATAGTGCAAAAACTAAATGATGAAAAAATGATTAGACATATGATACTAAATAGTATTAGAATGTATAATAAAAAATACCGAGCAGAATACGGCCAAATGGTTATTTGTGCTGATGGTATGAATACCTGGAGAAAAAGCTTTTTTCCAGAATATAAAGCTCATAGAAAAAAGAAGAGAGCAGAAACTGATTCAACTATGAATTGGAATGAAGTATTCAGAATTCTAAATTTAGTTAGAGAAGAACTTAAAGATAATTTTCCGTATAAAGTAGTACATATGGAAGGTGCAGAAGCTGATGATATTATCGGTGCTCTAGTACAAAATACTCAAGAGTTTGGCAATCATGAACCAGTTATGATTATATCTTCTGATAAAGATTTTATACAATTACACAAATATTCAAATGTGAAACAGTTTTCACCAATTCAAAAGAAAGCTGTTTCAGATAAAAATCCTAGGACATATTGTTTTGAACATATATGTCGTGGCGACAAGGGTGATGGTATACCAAATATACTATCGCCTGATAACTCTTTTGTTGATGAAATTAGGCAATCGCCAATGACGCAAAAGAAAATAGCTTATTGGTTAGAAAACTCTGATAAGCTACAGGAAGTGATGACAACTGAGGAATTCAGAAATTACCAAAGAAATAAAAAACTTATTGATTTGGAAGAAATCCCGGTTGATCTATCTCAAACTATTATAAATAATTTTGTAGAGCAAAAGCCAGCTATGCGAATGAAAGTTTTAAACTATCTAATTAAAAACAGATTAAAAAATCTGGTTGAATGTGCGGAGGAATTTTACAATGGCTAATTTATTAATCTCTGAGGTATTAAATAATACCGGTAAGAAAAGAGGAAAAGCTGAGAAGCAAAAGTATCTAAAGGAAAACTATTCAGTTGCCCTTATTACAGTTTTAAAAGGAGCTTGGGATCCCATTATAGAATGGAATTTACCAGAAGGCGAACCACCTTTTAAAAAATCAAAAGAACCACTAGGAATGGCTCCTAGTACTATCCAATTAGAACAAAGACGATTACCCTATCTTGTTAAAGGACATCCAAAAGCTAAAGGATTACCACAAGCAAAGATAGAAAAAATGTTTATCGACATGTTAGAATCAGTACATCCTGACGAAGCCGATATTCTTATTGCAATGAAGGACAAAGCCTTTACCGGTAAATTCGGTGGTGTTACCAAGAAAATGGTAGCAGAAGTATGGCCTGACCTATTCAGTGATATGGTGTTAGATGAGTCTGTAATTGATAAGGCCATTTAATTAAATTTAACTTTAAAGGAGAACCCGATACCTACATTATGTTTTTTTAAATTTTAACTAACCAACAAGGAGAATCCATGCACGAGATTCATCGATTGAGGCGAGATATCATTGAAACTAAACATTATAGAATGAGATTAATTAAAAAAGGCAAAGAAGTTCTGGCATATAAAATGGCTAAAAAAGTATTATATATGGAAAAGAATCTTCAAGATCTTGAACAGGTATATATGGGGAGGTAACCATGGGGTTAACCTCACTCGTGGGGTTAACTTTTACTAAAAACATGTGTACATGTGCAGTAAAGTATGGTATAATGGTATTATATTACAAACAGGTTATATTATGAATATATTTATCTTAAATGATGATCCAGTGAAAGCAGCACAAGACCAGTGCGATAAACATGTGGTGAAAATGATTGTAGAATCAGCTCAAATGCTTTCTACAGTACATCGTATGCTTGATGGCGTAATGGAACGTAGGCCATCAAAGTCTGGTTCCATGTTACAATACTTTAAACTTAATGACGAAAGAGAAGACATTCTTTATAAGGCATGTCATTTTAATCATCCATCTACAGTATGGACCAGAGAATCAGTACACAATTACAAATGGCATTATAAACATTTTGTAGCCTTATGCGATGAGTATACATACAGATATGGTAAAGTTCATGCTACTGATTTAAAACTTAGAGGAGAGTTATATGACGTACCAGATAATATTCCTCAAGTACCAATGACACCATTTAAATTAGCAATGGCTTCATTTCCAGAATGTATCTCAGAATGTCCAATTACATCGTATCGTAAATTTTACGAAACAAAACAACATAGGTTCAATATGGCTTGGACTAAACGAGAAGTACCGGAGTGGTTTAATTATGCCAATGTATGATTTTAAAAATTTAGAAACTGATGAAATAGAAACTAAAATGATGTCTATTGCTGATATGCAAGAATATGTCAAGGATCCAAATATCCAACAAGTTATATCTCCATCGCATATAAGTTATGAAGGAGATAAATCTTTATTGAGAAGAGCCGGAGACGGTTGGAAAGAAGTTCAAGATAGAATTAAAAGTGGATTACCACCAAAAGATAGGGATAAAATTAGAACAAAATGAATAAGAAGCCATCAAAACTTAGAATTGAGCATTTAGCCAAATTAGAACCACTAACACAAAACCAGAAACTTGCATTTGATTCATTTGCGTCTGGTAATCATATGTGCTTAGATGGTTCAGCAGGTACAGGTAAAACCTTTATATCACTATATCTTGCACTAGAAGCTGTCTTAAAGAAAGAATACAGTAAGGTTATTATTGTTCGTTCTGCAGTTCCTACAAGGGATATGGGATTTCTACCAGGAACACAAGAAGAAAAAGAAGATGCATACACTGCACCTTATAAAGCTATTGTTAATGATTTATTTCAAGATAACGATGGATGGTCCAAAATGGTCCAAAATAAAAATATAGAGTTTCTTACAACTTCGTTTATAAGAGGATTAACTATTAAGAATGCAATTGTAATAGTTGATGAATCTCAAAACTGTAATTACCATGAGCTATGTTCAGTAATCACAAGGTTAGGTGAAGACTGCCGATTTATAATGTCAGGTGATTATTACCAATCCGATTTTACAAGAAATGGTGATAAAGACGGAATTAAAGAATTTATTAACATTATTCAAAACATGAAATATTTTGATCATATCGAATTTTCATGGGAAGATATCGTACGAAGTGGATTCGTAAGAGACTTTATTATGACAAAGGAATTATATGAAAATGGGAAACTTTAAACATGAACCGATTGATCTTGGGTACACAGACCTTACTGCACAATCTACTGGCTCTGGGCGAGAATACGCCGATCCTGATAATAATCGCTATCCTAGTGTTACAACAGTACTTTCAATATTAAGCGAAGATCATATTCGTGCTTGGAGAGCTCGTGTTGGTGAAGAAGAAGCCAATAGGATATCACGAAGAGCTTCTACAAGAGGCACAAAAGTACATGCTGTACTAGAGAAATACGTAGATAACGATAAAGATTATTTAGATGGTGCAAATCCAATTGTTACTTCTAATTTTCTTGAAGTTAAAAAGATTTTAGATGAAAGGCTAAGCTTGGTTTATGCACAAGAAGCAGCACTATATTCTAAACACTTAGGATTGGCTGGAAGGGTCGATTGTGTTGGTGTATGGGATGGTAAAAATTCTATTATAGATTATAAAACAGCAGCCAAACATAAACGAAAAGAATGGTGTGAAAACTATTTTATTCAAGAAACTGCATATGCTATTATGTGGGAAGAAAGAACAGGAATGCCAATCACTCAATTGGTAACTGTAATCGCAGGAGACGAAGGCGCACAAGTTTTTGTTGAACATCGCGATAATTGGAGCAATAAGTTATTAGAGACAATTGCTGAATACAAAAAACGTAAGATTTTCGGGAGATAATATGAAAAACTTTAGAGATCAGATGGTAAAAACATCGATGGAATACATGCAAGCTCAGGCTGCAAAACATAAGATGAATGCAGATATTATTTTAAGCAATCAAGTATCAGTTGGTGAACATTCAGACCAAATGGAAACACTTGAAAAAGAGCTTGGTTTAATGGCTGAATACATCGACAAATACGAAGTTTTGGAAAACTATTTTAAATAATGTTAAAGTGGTTACAAAATTATGAATCAAAGGGCCACGTAGGTATTACATGTGGTGCCTTTGATTTACTTCATGCAGGACACATTACAATGTTGGCTGAAGCTAAAAATGAATGCGATTATTTAGTAGTAGCATTACAGTGTGATCCTACACTTGATAGACCAGAAAAAAACAAACCTGTTCAATCCATAGTTGAACGTCAATTACAAGTTGCTGCAGTTAGGTATGTAGACGATGTAATTATCTATAATACAGAAGAAGAGTTAAAAGATATATTTCTATCACTTCCAATCGATGTAAGAATTATTGGATCTGATTACCTTAATAAAGACTTTACAGGTAAAAATATATGTGAAGAAAGAAACATTCGTATAGTTTATAACACTAGAGATCACTCTTTTTCTTCTACGTCCTTACGCGAAAGAATCAAAAAACAAGAGAAATAATGCAGAAAACCCTGTACAAATATGTATAATAATGGTATAATATACATATTAAATAAACAAATAAAGAAAGATGAAAACGATGAAAGAAAATATAATTTTAGTAGATTGCGATGGAGTACTATGTGATTGGGAATACTCATTTACGCAGTGGATGAACCATAAGGGTTATCCAACAAGTGATTACACACAATACAATGTTGCTAAAAGATTTAATTTAACACCAGAGTTTAGTAAAAAGTGTGTTCAAGAATTTAATGAATCAGCAGCAATTGCTTTTTTACCACCTTTAAGAGATGCTGTTTATTACATGAAAAGACTTAATATGTTACATGGTTATAGATTCCATTGTATTACATCTTTAAGTGATAATAAATACGCTCAAAGATTAAGAACTCAAAATCTTGAATTACTTTTTGGTAAAGAGTTATTCGACGATTACATTTATCTACCTTGTGGTGCTGATAAAGATAAAGAGCTTAAAAAGTATGAAGGTACAGAATGCTTTTGGGTAGAAGACAAAGTAGAGAATGCAGAAGTTGGAAAGGGATTTGGTCTTAATTCAATTCTTGTAGCTCATGAACATAACGCTTATTATGAAGGAGATATTCCAAGGTATTGGAAGTGGAAAGACATATATAAGCATATAACTGGAGAAGTATAATGCCAATAAAATTTAAACAATCTCAAACCGTAAGAGATAAAAAAACGGGAAAGAATAAAACGGAAAACTTCTATATGAAGTCAACACCTATTGCAGAATTGAAAGAAGAGTTAGATAGACAGCATACGCCTAACAAGAAGAAACAAAAAATACGCAATGAGTTGGTAAGGCGCGGTGCTTAGGTATCTGTGGAAGATATGGGCTAAATCCCTGGGTGGAAAGGCAAGTAAAAATGATGATCGCCAAAACGATCATGTAGCGATTGCAAGGACAATAATTATTTTAATTTATATTATAACAAATTTAGTTATTATTTCTGGTGTGATACGTCATTGGTAATAGGGCAGAATTTTCTGACTACCTTGTGCATCCTTCCAGATTTCATCATCCTGTGAAATTTCTTCCAGTATAATTTAATCATATAACTATTTATAAGACTTATGGCAACGAAAAACGAAATAACAGGCGACTCTATTAAAAGTAAGGGTCCAAGTAAAGCATATTCTGATAACTGGGAATCTATCTTTGGTAAAAAGAAGAAAGACGAAAAGAAAGATCAGGATAAAAAAGAGGTGCAGCGCCCTTAGCTCAGCTGGATAGAGCAACAGCCTTCTAAGCTGTGGGTCCCAGGTTCGAATCCTGGAGGGTGCGCCAAAAATATATACTTAAATGTATATTAGAATATATAATTTATTAACTAAAAAGGAAAGTGAAATGAGCAGTATTATTATACCATCGTCGGATGCAGACAAAAAACGTATCAGAGAAGCAATGCAAGAGATTAGTAACTCTTATATTAGAATGGAAAGTGAAAGGGCTTTTGTAAAAGAAGCTATTGAGGCATTGGAAGACGATGTTGAAATCCCAAAGAAAATTCTAAGGAAGATGTCAAAGGCTTTTCATAAGCAAAATATATCTGAAATTGTTACAGAAGTTGAGGATATTGAGGCATTAATGGAAGCTACTAAGTAAGAAATCTTATAAATAGTAGTATGATTAATTTTAATGGCTACATCACGGAAGAGATAGAAAAACGAGGAGTCACGGAAGTTGCTATATTGGCACTAGATGCTGATGAAGGAACTGCCGCTGACATAATCTCTAATGTTTGTGAGTTTAACGATGTTAAATGCACACTTATACACACCAACAAAGCATTCCTAGCGGATAGCGATGTAGAACTAAGGAAGGTTGAGATACATAATATTGATGGTAAAGGTAAACTTGTATCTTTAGACATTGATAATACTATCATCTTTGTTAGGGCTGGTGCTGTAGGAACCTTAGTAGGGCAAGCATTAGTATCATCATTACAGACAGCTGGATTCTTTTTAATAAATGATTTAGAATCTATGTTATTATGTAATAATAAAATGGCAACAAGTATTGCACTACAAAGAAATAATGTGCAGATACCTAAAACAGCCATTTTAAACAATGAAGAATCTATTGATTTAGCTGTAAAAAGCGTTGGTGGTAAATATCCATTAATCATAAAAACACTTACAGGAACACAAGGTATTGGCGTATCTAAGGTAGAATCATATGATTCGTTAATCTCAGTATGCCAATCTTTATGGAAGTTTGAAGCACAGTTGTTATTGCAAGAATATTTAGAAATGAAATCTGATATTAGAACACTTGTAATAAATGGTCATATTATGGCATCAGCTGAAAGAAAACAAACTAAAAAATCTAAAGACTTTAGAAAAAATGTTCATAGGGGTGCAGAAGCAATTCCATATAAACTATCTGAAGAGGAAGTAGAAATAATACTAAATGCTGCTCGAGCAACTGGTGCATATTATTGTGGAGTTGATCATACAGTAGTTAATGGTGAAATATATGTTGTTGAAGTAAACGGTTCGCCTGGTGCTAAATCACACTTTATGGGTTATGATTTAGAAACTAATAAACCTACTAAACCTTTAACTGCTGAGAAAGCAATTGATTTAATGATTAAACATATATTAGAACCGTACAATAGAAAAACTTGGTTTAGACAAGAAGCTGGATATATAGAAACAGTTCATATTGAAGGTTATAAACTACCGATTAGAGCTAAATTTGATACAGGTAATGGAACAGACGCTTCCATGTTACATGTTGATAAAGTAGAAATAAAGAATGGTAAAGTTTATTGGGAAAAGAATGGTGAAAAATTCGTTAACAAATACCTTGGTAAATCAGTAGGTGTTAGAGGTCCTAATAATAAAATTGAAAGAGCTAAGGTAGAACTTACAGTTAAATTTAATGGTAGATCATATAATGCATTTATCGGTTTAACTGTAGAAGACTCAGCAAGTGAAATGTTAGTTAATAGAGAATTAATGACACTTATGAGAATAGCAATTAATCCAAGCTTAAGGTTTGGTATTAGTGATTGGACAAGAAAGAACGATGAAACTGACGTTTAATAATAGAAATATAAAAGTTAGGAAGATAGTTCCACTGCATGCTTTAACCAAAATCCAGGAAGATAAAACTAAGAAAATTCCTAGGAAAGAGAAGCATAAGCATATAAATAGTTACGAGGTATAAAAATGGCAGATATAAATTTAGATTTCGATTTTGGCTTTACAGCTGTTGATGAAAATGAATTAGAAGCAGTACAAAAGGTTACAACAGCGGCTTCTGATACATCAGCTAGTTTACAAGAAACCGAAGAAAAACTAAATAAATTATATAATGCTATATTGCCTTTGTTAACAAATTTAAAGAAAAATCCTGAAAAAGAATATATTCTATGGCCCAATAGAGTTGACAAAATAGAACAATTCGAGGATTTAATTACGGGGATTATTAAGTAATGCCAATACCAAGTTCAAATATATCTATGAAAGCAATTAATACTGAAGTTACTAGTGTTGATAGTCATTCATTAGAAACATTGTCCAATAATGCTACAGCTGGTTCTGATCCTGCTGACGGCGCGCAGTATGGTGTGAAAGAGTTTAGTGGTTATACACACGCTGTTCCATACCCAGCTGCTACATCAAGTCTTGTTCAGTTTGCAAGTGCTAGTGGTACTAGTCTGTATAGTTATAAGTTTAGCACAGGTAGCGGTATTCCACCAAATGCTGCTGCTCCTAAAGCTGGATTTACCGTTAGAGTAAATACTAATGCATATGGATCATATTACTATGTAAAAGAAGCTTATAGTAGTTCAAACAGTCTATACCGTAAAAATGGTGTAAATTACACGTTAAGTACCACAGAGAAATTAATGTCGTATAGCACGAATACAATAAGTCAAATTAGTCATATTAAAATAAACTTTACTGCTTCTTTGCTTGCATCAGGGCCAACCGGGTTTTTATCAAATGGATCTACTGGCTGGATAGCAACTACTGGAACAAACTTTTCGCATTCAGCTACGTTATATGTTCAAGCATCTGCAGAATGTTTTAATACATCTATAAGAGAAGCAACTGGAAATGTTCAAATCTACCTTAGAGGTAGTGGTTTTCAAGATACTTTAGTTGCAGAGCACGATTATAGTGCAGAAACGTCAGCAACAGCAACGGCTTGTGAATAGGGGATAATATATGGCATTACAAACATCAGGACCAATATCATTAGCAGATATTCACGTGGAGGCTGCAGGGTCTGGTTATGCGGCCACATCAATCTCTTCGTTAAATGATACTGATATTAGAAATTTAACGGCTGCAGCTGGTAGAACTATTAATAGTACACTAGGTACAGAGATAGATTTTGCTGATTTCTATGGAGCATCTTCATTGTCTACAATGACTACTACTAACTATATGCGACAAGCCTCTAGTGGTACCACGCAATATGCTGCTTATTCAACTAGGTCGATTTCTGGCTCTATTGTATTTAACGCTGGTGGTGGATTTTTTGTAAGATTGAGAAGAGCAGATCCTTATGTTTACTTAGAAATAAAAGAACAAGCATCTGTTAACTCTTCAACTTATTATAATACATCTGGAAGTGGTACAACTTTAAGTACAACTTACGTAACGATGGGAAGATTTAATGTAACAGGCGTTACTTCTATTGCATTAGATTGGACTACTCCTACTACAACTGGTACTTTTGGATCGGCCGCTGCTAGTGGAACTAGTACACCAACAGGAGCAACTTACGCTGCCGCGGATAACACGTATCAGAATGTAAGTAATAACCAATCAGTAGGATTTCAATTTAAAGCAAATGCAAATGCTGAATGTTACAACAGCAATACTATAAATGCTTATACCTTTATTACTGCAAGAGCGAGAAAGTCTGGATATGCTGATGGCGTTTTAGGCAGTTATTTACTATATGCACGTGGTGTCGCTACATCCACCGCTTGTTTCTAAGGAGAATTTAAAATGATAACATCTACATATACAGTTGAAAGAAATGAAGCAGGCGAAAGTACTTCTATTACGTGGAATTTTAAAAAATATTCCACAAGTACTATAGAGGTTCAAAGCCATGTCGTAGATAGTGATGGAAATACCGAAGAGTTTGAGGTATCAGTAGCTAATGAAAGCGATCTAATCGATACATATACAAAAGTTTATAGTATACCTGAAGATCAAAGAACGACAGCAACACATGAAGAGCCACATGTTCATGAAAATGAAATGGCATTTCAAGCTGCATACCAAACTTGGTGTGTATCTGCTGAATTGGAATATATTTAAAAGGAAAATAATATGACTATACACGTACATATAAAAACAGACGTTGTAAGAGATGAATCTGATGTAACAAAATCAATTAATGTTACACTAGAAAAACATTCTGATACGAGTGTAATAAATGGCACATACACAAATGATGACGGAGATCTTATATCTCATACATATCACGGTTATGTTGATGATACTATTCTTACTACAAAGTCAATGGTGTTTACTATACCAGATGACGAACAGACAGATGTGCTTGTAGGTACCCATCCTCATAATGCTGAAAACGAATTAGCATACCAAGCGCTATTTGTTAAATGGTGGGCTGGATTAAAAAGCTCAGATGAATTCCAAACAAAGCATTTGGAATTAGTAACAGGAGAATAAAATGTTTTGGAATAAAGAAGAAAAAACGGTGATTGATGTAGATCAGTTAAGAGAACAATTAATTATAGACGAGGGACAAGTAAATGAAATTTATCATGATCACCTCGGTTATGCTACATTTGGCATTGGACACTTGGTACTTGAAGGAGACCCAGAACATGGGTTGGAGGTCGGTACTGCAGTGGCAGAGGATAGAGTCATTGAATGTTTTGCCAAGGATGTAGAAACAGTAATCGAGGATTGTAAAAAATTACACGACGGGTGGGATGGATATCCACAAGAAGTGAAACAAGTCATTGCGAACATGATGTTCAACATGGGACTTACGCGCTTAAGTAAATTTAAAAAACACAACGCAGCGCTGCAATGTGGTGATTGGCCGGTAGCGGCTGTTGAAGGGAGAGATTCAAGATGGTACAAGCAAGTAACGAACAGAGCAGAAAGACTTATGGGAAGACTGGAGGCCCTTTAAAGGTCGAATCTAGTATTCCACAAGAGGAACAAGAAAGTAAAGGTTGGTATTGGTGTCATGAAAAGCAAGGTCTTTTTAGATACTCAGACTGGCATAAATCAATAAATGAACTTAATTTAATCAGTTCATAATAGGAGAAAAGAAATGGCAAGCATAATTAAACTTTTAGGATCACAAACAGATCTTACATCAGCTACCACAGTAGGTTCTGCAACAGTTGTTAGAGTATTAGCAACTGCAGCTGGAACTGTAACACAGAAGTCAGCTGGTGGAGCTACCGTAGGTACTATACAGATGTTAGCTAATACAGAAATTGTATTATCCAAAGCACCTGATAATACTTTAGAAGGTGGTGCAGGATTTAAAGTAGTTAAAGTCGCTTACAGCAATTAATTTAATGCCGTATGATAGATATAACCGAGAAAGCACATGAAAAACTCGTCGAAAAGACACGTAAGGCTGGTGAAAATATTATCAGAATTGGGCTTCTTCCTGCTGGTTGCAACGGTTGGAAATACGAGTTTGTATTTGTTACTGACAGTAATGCAGACGATCACATAATCGATTATGGCGATTATGTCTTGGTTATTGAAACAGGCCATTTACACAATTTTATGAATATGACCCTTGATTACCAAACCAAGGGTCTAAATTCAGAATTCAAATTCTTAAATCCAAATGAAGTCGCGTCCTGCGGCTGTGGACAATCAATATCGTTCTAAACAATTAATCTTATAAATAGATTATATGGAAGATTTGTTTGCTTTAATTAAAGATGTGGGCGTGCCTATAGCAGCTGCTATAGCATGTGGCGTCTTTGTATTTATAGTAATTAAACAAATATTTGGTGGCGTATTAGATCAAATAAGTACCTTAACAATATTTACTAAATCTTTAGAAAATAGGGCTAGATCTATGAATAATGAAATTATTAAAATTGATTTATTAGTATCTAGTGCATTAGAGTTAACCCCTCCTATTGACAGAGTGGCCCGAGCTGAAAATTTTGCAGAGGATGGAAAAATAGACACAAGAAGAGACTAATGGATATAGCTGGATTAATTATCGAATTTGGATTTGAGACAGTGGCATTAGTAGGACTTGGTTATTTTGTATTTTATGTATGGCAGTTTGTGTCTTCTGAATTAGAGCCAAAGCTTGAAGAAATGCATATGGGTTTAATACGGTTAATTGATCAGGTTCGAATGCTTGATCAAGATATGATAAGATTACAAGAAAAGATAAAAGTAGTACTTGAATATAAAGAAAGACAAAAGGTCTTGGAGTTAGAAAAGGAAAATGAAAAAACGATTTGAAATTATACTATTAACAGCAATATTTTCTACACAGAGTTTAGTTGTAGAAGCAGACGAAATTAAATTTGGATTTAAAAATCCATCTTTTAGCGGAGTTGGAACTGGAGCACATTATTTAACAATTGAGAACCAAGAGCATTCAAGAAAAAAGGCAATACAAGATGCTTTAGAGGCTGCAAGAAAAGCCGCTGAGAGAGAAGAAGCAAATAGTACTATGGCTAAGTTTATTCGTAACTTAGAAAGTAGAATATATGCTCAAATGTCTAAGCAGCTTGTTGAATCTATGTTTAGTAATGATGGTTCTGTAAGATTTGGTTCATTTACTTTAGAAGGTAATGTAGTAACATACGAAGTATTAACAAATGAGGATGGATCCGAATATATTAAAATGACAATAGTTGATTCTGATGGAACTACTACAGTTATTGAAATACCAGTAGGAACTGGAAACTTTGGACAGGACTCTGACGGTGGGTAAGTATCTAATAGTATTATTAATGCTTAGTGGATGCGCATCAGTGCCTCAATGGAGTGATAACTACCAAGATTGTAATGATTTAGCAGGTAAGTATGATGAAGGTTTTAATAGACATTTACAAATGGGTCTACAAAAAACCATGGCTAGGAAATATATCTGCGTTGATGAACCAACTGCAGTTAGATTACCAGCATATGTAGATTTATTAAATTTACCTCCAGCAAAAGATAAACCTATTGTTGCAGTATATGGATTTAAAGATTTAACAGGTCAAAGAAAATCAGTAGATAATATAGCATCGTTCTCTACTGCAGTTACCCAAGGTGGTACTGAATTACTAATAGATGCACTCAAAACTGCAGGTGGCGGAACTTGGTTTAGAGTAGTAGAAAGACAAGGGATTGATAATCTTGTAAGGGAAAGACAAATTGTAAGATCTACCCGACAAGAAGTAGCTAAAGCCACAGGGGCTGAGGCTGCCAAAGGAGTTGGACCTCTTCTATTCGCCGGAATGATTATAGAAGGGGGTATTATTGGTTATGATACTAACACTGAAACAGGTGGTCGTGGTGCACGAACACTTGGTATAGGTTTTAGTAAAATGTATCGTAAAGATGTTGTTACTGTATCTGTGAGAGCGGTGTCAGTATTAACAGGTGAAGTTTTGTTAAACGTCCAAAGTAAGAAATCGGTATTATCTTACGGAAGTGGTGGAGACTTGTTTAGGTTTATTGAACAAGGAACACAACTTATAGAATACGAGGACGGCGTGGGTAATAATGAGTCAGTTACATATGCAGTTAGAGCTGCTATCGAAGCTGCAGTTTTGGAATTAATCTACCAGGGTCACGACCGTAAGTTCTGGAATTTAACCGTAGGCCATAGACATCCTCATCAAGTTGATGGGAAAAACGAAAGGCATACACATAAAGAGGAAAACGAAAATGAATAAATTTTTAAGTATAACTATCCTTGGATTGTTATCAACACCGTTTGTTTTCGCACAAGCTACAGATGATAACGAAATTAGAATAGATCAGACAGGTGATACTTTAACATTATTTATAGATCAAGTGGGTTATGGTAACAAAATTGGTCTAGATGATTTTTCATCAAGTGGGTCTGATATGACCGTAGTGGGTTCATCTTTAACTTTTGATTTAGATATGATTGGTAATCAGAATTTAATCTTCGGACCTTTAGTCTTAGATTCATCTTCTTTGACATTTTCATTAACTGGAGATTCAAACGAAGTTGATTGGAATATTGGAGATACCGGAAGTTCAGATTCTTCTAATTACGCCTTTGCTATTACTGGAGACAGTAATACATTTGATATAGATCAAGGTAAAGTTGGAGCAAGTGCAGAAAGACTAGATGCTGATTTAATTCTATTAGGTAGTTCAAACGTATTTGATTTAGATTTTGAATCTGATGATATAACTTGGAATTTTGATATTACTGGCGACAGCAATAACTTTAACACATTACAAAACGATGGTTCTCAATCATTAACTGTAGAGTGGAATGGAGATAGTGGTGACGTTGATATTAATCAAATTTCAGGTACTTGTGTTGGAGGTTCACCTTGTGCAACTCCTAATGCTATCATTAATTTAGATATTACGTCAGATAATGCTACCATACAAATTAATCAGAAAGACGCAGCTAACGATAGTTAGTCTTATACTATTCGCCAGTGGGGTTGAAGCAGATTCCATTGGTGATATAGTAGAGTCGACTGGTGTAAGCCAGATTGTACGTAACAATGAAGAGATAAAAGTATCTAATCAGATACCTATTGAATTAAATGATGAAGCAAAAACTGGTAACGGAAGAATGCTTATTGAGTTTTTAGATAAAGCTCAACTATCTTTAAAGGAACATTCTGAAGTACTAATAGACGAAATATATTATGACCCTGATCCTTCACTCTCAAAGATGAGTATGAAGTTTACAATGGGAACGGCAAGATTCGCATCTGGAAGATTAGGATTAGTGAATAAAGCCAATATTGATATTAAAACTCCTACAGCCTCAATAGCTGTACGGGGTACTGATTTTACAACAACAGTAGATGAGTTAGGTAGAAGCCTAATCATATTACTACCAGATGAAAACGGTGACCCATCTGGCGAAATAGTAGTTTCTAATGAAGGTGGAGTAGTTACATTAAACGAAGCCTATGCCGCAACAATGGTAGCAACATTAGATTCATCACCAACACAAGCAATTAAAGTAAATGGTATTACACCATCATTAATTGATAACATGTTTATTGTATCACCTCCTCCAGAAGTAAAGGAGAGGATAAGAGAAGAAATGGCCGATGACGCTAATGAAGATCAAGGCATATTAGATATAGATTTTTTAGAGTTTACTGAATTAGAAAAAGATGAGCTTGAAGAAGATGAATTGGACGAATTCAGTGAATTAGATATTGACGAATTAGATGTAGAGTTTTTAGTTGATGTATTAGATATTATAGATAGTTCTGATCTTTTCGACACATTAGGCGAATTTGATATTAAAGGTGCAACAAGAGGATTTAATGATGAATCACAGTTTAATGTATTTTTACAAGATGGTTCTTTAGTATTATATAGAAATATAAATGGTTCTATAAGATTAAAAATTGGTGCTGGTGGTAATTTTACAATAGATGCATACACACCAACATGGGACGGAATAATTACAGGAAATGAGGGTGACGACATTCTCATCTATATAAATCAGGTGAATTAAATGAAAGAAATTATATTTATTTTAAGCGTATTATTACTTCCAGCAATTTGTTTTGCTGATGATAACCTAATATCATTAGAACAATCTGGAGATAACTTTCAATTAGGCATTGATCAATATGGGTTTAATAATAACGTTGAGATGTTAGACACTAATTCATACATTACAGCATCTAATTTAGATATGTATTTAGTGCAGGTTAATACAACAACAGGTGGACTTCCTAATAAAATTACCTTTGACGAAATAAGTGGTACTGGTAATCAGATGAAACTTGCTCAAGGTGCTGCATGGACTACACTTGATTCTGATACCGATTTAACTTGGTGGGTAGATAACTATGAGAGTGGTGGACACGAAATAGATATTACCTTATATGGCGACAACAATCAATTAGCAGTTCAACAAACAAACCAAACAGGTGCACTTGATGGCCACGACTTTGATTTACATCTAGCTGGAGATTATAACGAGGTTAAAATAAAGCAACAAAGTAATGGTGCAAAGAATATAGACCTTACAATTTACAATGATAATAACGACGTGTTTATTCGTCAAAAGGGTAATGGTGCTACCCATAACGCAAATATTACACTTGATGGTTTATACGGAACTGATTTAATATTAAAGCAAATGAGTGGAACTAATCAAACATATACATTAAGTGTTGACTGTATGACTTTTGGTGGTTGCTCTACATCTGTAACTCAAGAATGACATACTGTAATATTAAAAAGTTTAATTACTATCGAAGGTATAGATTTCTTGAAGCACTAAAGGGAAACTTTATAGATATATACGTATGAAATACTTAACATCGATATGGACAACTATAATATTATCGCTTATTCTTATAACCATAAGAGTAATAGACCCTAGCCCTGTTCAGCAGTTAAGATTAAACACTTTTGATCAATATATCTCTACAATTCCAGAAAAGAAATCAGATATAGTTCTACTGAATATAGGAGAAGAATCCTTAGGTCTATTAGGACAATACCCATTCCCTCGTCAAACCTATGCACAATTAATATCTGATCTAAGAAACGCTAATGCTGGCTTAATTGGATTTACACTAATGTTTCCAGAGGCTGATAGATTTGGTGGAGACGAGGTGTTTGCTTCTTGGGTAAACGATAATGGTATTATATTATCTCAAGATGCAGATGAAAGAGGAAGAAGCACTAAAGCACCTTATGTAGGTTCAGCAACATTTGGTACAGGTGATCCATTAGATTGGGCTATAAGATATAAAGGATTGGTTACAAATATAACTGAAATAGAACAAGGTGCATGGGGTACTGGATTAATAAATGGCATGCCAGAAGTTGATGGATTAGTGCGTAGAATACCTCTATTAAGTCAAATTAATAAGGAACTATACCCATCGTTTGCACTAGAACTTCTTAGAGTATCTAATGAACGATTATCTTATACGGTAAAAGTTAACGAAGTGGGTATAGAAGAAATAATTATTAGGCCATTTAGAATTACTACAGATCCTAATGGGTCATTCTGGATTAACCATAATTATACCTTTACGGAAATAGAGGTCGGGACCAAGCTGCCTGATCTTCAGGGCCGAACAGTTCTAATTGGACTGACGGCGAAGGGATTAGCGGCTCAGATTCCAACTCCTGCTGGTCTTCAATCAGCTCATCATATTCAAGCTGCGTCCATCCAGTCAATAATGGATGAAATATCGATATCTCGTCCTCTCTGGGCGGATTTAATTGAAATCCTGGCAATGCTAATTGCTTCGGGACTCTTGGTCTATATTGTATATTATCGTTCGATTCGTTCATCAGCCATGCTCTTCGCTGGGCTTGCGATCTCGACCGGAGCTTCTGTTGCATACGTCTGGAATGAATGGGGAATTCTCCTTGATATTAGTTATTTTCTATTACTATATATAACAGTCTTTTCATCAGCTAGTTTTAATAACTTTTATAAACAATATATGTTAAGGCAACAAATTAAGAAACAGTTTGAGACATATTTAGATCCTAAACAAGTATACCTATTACAGAAAAATCCAGGCCTATTAAAGCTTGGTGGAGAGCGAAGACAGATGTCGTTCCTCTTTATGGATATTGTAGGATTTACTCCTATATCAGAACACTATAAAAATAAGAATGATCCAGAAGGATTAGTAGTATTAATTAACGAATTCCTTGATGCTATGACCAAAATAATTTTGAGCCATGGCGGAACCATAGACAAATATATGGGTGATTGTATTATGGCCTTTTGGAATGCTCCTTTGGAATGTGAAAGGCACGCCGAAATGGCAGTAAGGGCAGCAATAGATATAGAAAAGAAAACCGACGAGCTCAGAAAGAAATATAGTGAGCAGGGTTTACCCCCTATTAACGTCGGAACTGGTATTAATACGGGTGACTGTATTGTAGGTAATATGGGTAGTGAGTCTAGATTCGATTATTCGGTCATTGGAGACGCCGTAAACCTGGCCGCGAGATTAGAGGCCACAGCGGCCAGAAAGGAATATATCGATAATAAAACCATCATTTCTGGGGATACCTACGCCAGGTTACCCTCTAGCCTAAAATGCACAAAAATTGGCCAAATTACCGTAAAAGGTAAAAAGGACCTTATAACCATATATTCCCCCTCGTTATAACCTTATAACTAAAAAGTATAAAAAAACGGCAGAAAACCCTGTTCTTTTCGATCCAGCCATGATAGAATATACCTATATTAAATGATAAGGAAAGGGAATGGATCGAATCCACATGAAAAAGAGCGAAAAGCTCGGGTATTTCGACAGTAGGCCTACCTACGAAGATTGGGAAAAAATAGGATCTTTTAGGCGTCTCCACGTATACGTAGACCGTTCTATGGACGGTTTTATGGAAATAGAGGTAGTTGATCCAACTGTAACCCATGGAAGGTCACCACAACGGCTAAAAAGGGTTCTATATATCAATCTCTCAAGGACCAAATTTAAGGCCTGGCATGTAGATATCACCAAATTGGATAAATCTTATGCAGGTAGAGGGATAGCGGCTCAGGCATATCGCTATATAATCAAGAAGTTAGGAATCACTCTACAAGCCGGAGAATGCCAGAGTAAGGGTGGTCGTAAATTGTGGTATGATTTAGCACAAATTATGGACCTTCAGTTATTCGCCAAAAGTAAGGCTAGTAGGCGATACGAGGTCGGAATCGACTGTGAGAACCGTGAGGTGTGGTTACCAAATGGTAAGGAAGTGTACGATACAGAGAAGGAAATGTACGTATTCGCTACGGCGTTTTAGTTATAAAGAGTTATAAGGATATAACAAAAAAGTATAAAGAAACACTGTACATTTGGATCCAGCTATGATAGAATATACCTATATTAACCAATCAGGAAATCTATGATTTATTTACAGATTAATGGTCAAATAAAGAACAAAAAGTACATATACGGCTACTTAGAGAATCTATCTAGGTCGTTAAACATACACAGATTGAGATCTAAAGCGATTATCGTTAGGTTTAGTAAAGAGCTCGACGATGGTAACCAGGGTAATTGCTGGGGTGATCGTAAGGAAGGATATATAACTATTAACATAGCCAAAACCTGTGAAGGAGAACCTTACTCAACGGCCGAGATGATGCAAACTCTAGCTCATGAGATGGTTCATGCCAAACAATATTTACGAGGGGAACTCGACGGCTACAGTGGATCCTGGAAGGGTCGTAAACCACGTAACTATCAGTACCACAATCAACCCTGGGAAAAGGAAGCTTATGCCAGAGAAGAGTATCTATTTGGTACATGTTGGTAAAATTAATTGCAAATAAATGCAGAAAACACTGTACATTTAACCAAAAACTATGGTATAATATACATATAAATTAATCAAACAAGGAATATATTATGATTTTATGCGAAAAACTAAGCCCCGTCACTGGTCAAACCAACACCATGGGTATTAATGCTACTTTAGAGCAAGTTGCTCTATGGCAGGATGGTACTCTCATTCAGGACGCAATGCCTGAAGCGACAGTGGATCAAAGGGAGTTTTTGATCTCTGGTTGTACACCATCGTGCTGGGCATCGATGTTTGGAACTGAGGACGAATCATAATGGCTTCGTCAATGGCTTACTGCGACTACATCGCACACACTATAATCAAACCTGGACTCGACAAAGATTGTGGCGAGTTTAATGGATTAATTGATAGTGTTGACAGAGTAAAGATGGATCTTCATAAAGAAGGTTGGATGCAAACAACCACGAAGACTATTGAATGCACTGACGTCAATGGAAAAAGCTACAGAATTACTGTAGAAGAAATTTAAAATGACTAAGAAACACATAAACAATATGATACAAGGGACCTTTAAAGTCTCTGGTTGTTCTTTGTTGTTTTTAGGCATGACAATGGCGTTAGGTATAAACACTAATCCCCACATGGAATTATATGCATATATTCTATTGTTTTTAGGTACTCTATTCATAATGATCCACAGCTTTAGGGCTAATGATCATATGTTTCTATTAGTTTCAAGTGCAGGGTTTGTATTGGTAGGTAACTCATTTTTAGACACAGAAACCGCAATGTTAATTGCAAATGATTATGGTATTGCACTAACAGAAGAACAAGGTTGGTTTGCCAAATATGGTAAAGTAATCGTAGAAGTAATAAAAAGTGTTGTTTAATTGCAAAATAAATGCAGAAAACACTGTACATTTACATGAAGACCTGGTACAATATACATATAAAATAAAACTTGATAAGGAAACTACATTATGAAAAAAACTATTATTAACGCAATCGATTCAATCACTTCAACTTCAGAAATGAACGAGGTTATTGAATTAATCAAAATTAAACAAAAACAATTACGTGCAGTAAAGGCACTTAATGTTAAAAACAGTATCAGCGTAGGAGCTCCAGTAATCGTTGACTCAAGATCAGGTGCTGAAAAAGGTATTGTTACTAAAATCAAACGTACTAAAGCAGTCGTTGAAATCAACGGTCGTCTTTGGAACTGTCCTCTATCAATGTTAAAAGCAGTATAAGGAATATATAATGAAAGACACTAACAGACTCGCACTCATCAAAGCTGCAGCAGAAAAGGCTCGGGAAAAACGAGAGATCAAACGTGTAATACACACCATGGATCTTCGTAAAGCTCAAATTAAAGCCGAAACAAAAGCAGCTATGAAGTTGCACAAAAAGCTCACTAGGCAAGTATTAAAAGCTGGTGATAAAGCACCATCATCCTTCGAGTGTAATACACCAGAAAATATGTATTACAGCGAAGAAAACACTCAAAGCTATATCGCAGGATCTTCTTATATGGACGTATATAATGAGATGAAAAATGACTGGGATTAATAGAACAATAGCGAGAGTTATAGCTCTCAGAGAAGCTCGGGATAGAGCACAAAATCCAGAGTTTAAACGACTCTGGGATCAGAAGTTAAGAGAGCTAATAAGAATGGCAGAATTAGGAAGGAGTTCATATGACACAGTACACTGATGCAGTAGAGTACCAAAGACGTAAAATGGCTGTAGAGTCATGGGCAGGTCAAATTGAGTACATTCTCGGGCAAGATGGATATGTCGAAAAGGCATATAACTCAGGATTGGTTACACGTGAATTCCGAGATGGTACTTTTGTAGTAGTGTCAGAAGAAAAACCAATGGCACAGTTGCTTAATGAAGCACCAGGAGATGTGTAATGGCAGTAACTAATTTTTATGCAGGTTCACTTAGATATGGACCTAATGGCAAAAAGCGTAAGACCAAATCCATGTCTAAGCCTAAAACAAAAACAATGGCCGACTTTGATTGGTCAACACCAAAACAAAATTCAGCAGTAAGGGAAACAAAACATTACCCTTCTGCACCATTAACTCCAGTAAACTATAAGGCAGAAGACCAAAGCTGGAAGCTCGAAGAAAGTAAAAAATTCACAATCGCACCGGCATATAATAAAGGTGCATATCAAGTCATACCAAAGGGTGACGTTAAACACATAGGGAAATAAAATGGAAGTAATATCAACTGTATTAACATTAGTAGGAGTAGTATTTTTCATATACTTATGCGCAGGTGCTGTCTTATTAATTCAAGACTCGGACGTAAAGCATAAAGTTCGTAAAGAACTAAGAGAAAAATATCCAGATTTAACAAGGGATGAAATTAGAGTACTAACATACATCAAACTAAAAGAAATGATGGAGACAACCAAGTGAAACATGAGTATATGCTATTAAGCTATTACCTCGGTGAAAAGAAATTTGCAAATCGTAAAGCAGAAGTTCTTAGAACTGTTGGTGGAAACCGCGCATTCGGAATTAGAATGCTAATTAACGATAACGCTCTAGGTATTGAATGGTACCCTGAACATACTGAAGAGTATGCTGCAAATGCAGCTGAAAACTATGTTCTTGGTATTAAGAACTATGAGCGACCAGAGAATTTAGATTGATCTACCTCGCCAATTTCTTATCCTTATCAGAGGTAGATCAATCTAACACTGTACATTATATTAAAAGTATGGTATAATAGTTTATATAAGGAGTATAATATGGCTAAAACAAAACGTAGAGGACCTTCACTAGAGGATAAGTACTTAGGTACAGCACCTAGTTATCACGGTCAAGAATTTAAATCAACAGAAGAGTTAAAGAGTGCTTATCATAAAGCATCCAATTATTTTAACTATTTCAATAATGCAAAAACTAATGCACCTGCAGTATTAATATACGCAGAAAAGGAATTAGGTTATTCAAAGAGCGACATTCAAGCTCTTAAAAAGGTTGAAAACTGGAAGCTTAATCAAGGTATTGGCAATAACGTTAGGTGTCATAACGCAGGTATACCACTAGATAAAGTCAATCCTGACTCAAACATTTATGATAGGATTAAATTAAAGCTAGATGAACTTCTTAAAGAAGGTAAAGAACTAGTTGCTATACAAAAAGCTGAACCTGCTAAAGTTGTTATATCACCTGCAGAAAGAATGAAATCTAAAATCGCTCAAACTATTATGGGTGATTTTGATGAGATGGTCGTTGATAAATGGATGGAAGGAGAGTTTGATAATATTAAATTCCCTGCATATAGTTTATTATCCACACATAAAATTAAAGGTGCAGGAATAAAGATGTTTAGAGAAAAAATGCAGTTTGAACTTGACTGTATTAGTGATGCATATAATAAAACATGCGAACAGGCTGAAGAGGCTTATTCACATATCAGTAAAGGTAATAAAAAGAAAATGATTACCTTGCTTGAAAAGACTATTGAAGATATTGATAGACTTAAAGCTAACAATAAAACTATTAAGATACCAAGGGCCAAAAAGCCAAAGGCGTCTGATCAACAGGTGGCTAAACTTAAGTATAAACCATCTGATATCGATTACAAGTGCACATCACTTAATCCAGTAATGATACCAGGTAAGAATATACTGTATGTATTTAACACTAAGACACGAGCTTTAGCAATGTATATAACCGACTCTCCTAAAGGATTTGAGGTTAAAGGTACATCGATTAAGAATTTTAATCCCGCACTAAGTAAACAGACAAAACTTAGAAAACCAGATGAGGTATTACCTCTTATTATAAACAAAACAATCATTCAGTCAAGGAAAGTGTGGGATACTTTTACTACAGTGATTAAAGAACCTAACGGTAGAATTAATGCAGACTGCATACTGTTAAAGGTGGGAGACATCAATGTATAATGATAGATCTTGAACAAAAAATAATGACTAAAAAGCGATTCACTACAGCAGTTGAATCGTTAGTCGCAAAAAACAATATGAGTTATATAGACGCTATGACTTATGTAATAGAGGAAAGAGGAATGGACTATAGTAATATTAAGAGATTACTAAGTGATGCACTTAAGGCCAAATTAGAGGCCGAGGCATCAGGTTTAAACCTCATTGAAGCGGAGAAGGGAAATAAACTACCTATCTAGAATGAATGATCCATACGACGTTTATAAACTATATCAGTCTTTAAAATTACACTTTGAGACAGATGGCTATGATGCTATAAAGTATAATTTTAAAACCTCAGTTAAACCTCAATCATTTTTTAAACGAAGAGACAAATTCTTCTTTGCAAAATTAGGTAAACACTACGGTAAAGATATCACTGAATACCTCATTGCAAACTTTGTTAATGATGTATCATACGTTGGTGATATGATTAATACTGACGGTGAAAGGAACTACCTTGAGCATAAAAGAATAAAAGAATCACTGCATCGTGTGTTTTCAATTGATATAAATACACTTGCAGAATATTCAGAGAGCAATGGTTTAACCTTTGATGATTTATTAATCGTTAAAGAGCATAATCAACCTCCTCTGATTATAACGCTTTGGATGCAAGAAGAGATATCGTTACAAACGGTAGTTATTCTTAATTCCTTAACTGGGTTTATGCAAGGTGCCAATAAGAGTATAACAGAAACCATTTCATGGCCTGGTATATTCCGAAAGGTTACCAAGTATCAACCCTTCGTAAAGTACGACTCTGGTAAATGTACAAATTTAATCAGAAAGTCCTTTACAAAACCATAGAAATATGGTATAATAGATCTATATTATGAATAACGTGGATAAAACAGAAAAGGTCTTAGACCTTAATACAACGCAATACGGAGAAATATTATGTCATTTGCAAACTTAAAGAGCTCACGAGGCTCGTCAATCGACAAACTCGTTAAAGCAGCTGAAGCTGTGTCATCACCAAAGTCAGAATCAAAGGGTTACGGCGACGATAGATTTTGGGCACCCCAAAGGGATAAAGCAGGTAATGGTTATGCCGTTATCAGGTTCCTACCTCAGAAAGAGGGAGAGGACTTACCTTGGGTACGATATTGGGATCATGGCTTTAAAGGCCCTACTGGTCTCTGGTATATCGAAAATTCTTTAACTTCTGTTGGTCAGCAAGATCCAGTATCTGAAATGAATTCAGAGCTGTGGAATACTGGTCGAGATGAAGATAAAGCTACCGCTCGTGATAGAAAAAGACGTTTACATTATGTGTCAAACATTATGGTCGTGTCTGATCCATCTAACCCAGAGAATGAAGGTAAAGTATTCCTTTATAAATTTGGTAAGAAAATCTTTGATAAGATTATGGATGTTATGCAACCACAATTTGAAGATGAGCAACCAGTAAATCCATACGATTTCTGGGAAGGTGCGGATTTTAAAATTAAGATTCGTAAAGTAGAAGGTTGGGTAAACTATGATAAGTCAGAGTTTGCATCACCAGCTGCACTACACGGTGGAGATGAAGGAATGCTAGAGGATGTATACGGACAGTTACATTCACTAGGTGATTTCCTTGACGTCAAGAACTATAAAACATACGATGAGCTAAAAGCCAAGTTGAATAAAGTTCTTGGAGTTACTGCCGGAGCAACTGCTGAATCCTATATGGAAACAGCACCATCAGTTACAACAAATGAGTTTGTACCTGAGGCTCCAGCCACTGAAGCACCTACAGCAGAAGCGTCTTCTGATGATGAAGATACACTCAGCTATTTTGCTAAATTGGCAAACTCATAAAAAGAAAGTTTGGTTATAACCAGACCACATTTTTAGGGACCTTCGGGTCCCTTTTTTTATGCGTATAAATAAATTTGTTCACGAACTGAACATAGAAGTATGAGACGGTATTACCGTGGTGTCTGGTTATCCAGTAATATAGAAAACAGGAGAATATTATGCGTTTTATTGCAATTGCATTCGCATTAGTTTTGTCTGCTTGTTCAACTGTCGATGCAACTATCGATGGTACTGGTGGTGTTATTAAAGGTGTCGGTTCAGATGTCTTTGGTGTAACCGCAGGTGTATTGGATGTAACATCTAATCTTATTAAAGATGTTGCAGACAAGACTGGCACAGATGCAACCAAACCAGAAGAGGAATAGAATTACTGCCAAGGATGGCTTTACTGATTGGCTAGGTTTAGATCTCTACGCTTTCTAGAACTTGTAGTATTACTGAATGAGGTTGTAGTAGTAGTTGTATTAGATTGATTATTAACCTGTTGTACTACTATTTCTTTAGTGTACTCTTCCTTAATAGTTTGGTTCTCAGTAGATGTCTCACCAATCTGTTCACCTGTCATAACTTGAGGACCAGCTCCTTCGATTTGATCAGTTGGCTCTGGAATCCTATCACCTGTCTCTGGATCAAGGCCAGCAAATTCGTATACACTATCAGGGATAACGTTTGAAATAAGATTCATTGGATTATACCATGCACCTTCTCCCTTAGGGTCAGGTAGAATAAGTCTAAGTATGCTAGCATAAAACTTTTTCATTATATTACCTACACCACTAACCAACGATTTAAGTGCACCCATTGGATTACTAAATAGTGTTCCAAACCAATCTATAATACCAAATACTGCTTCTTTAATTTTATCAAAGAGTTTACCGATCATATCTTTAAAGGAAAAGCTTTTAAGAGCTTCAGCACTATCATCAAATCCAAACTTACCCATTAACCATGCAATACCATCTTTAAGTAAATCTAAAGGCATACCAATTAATCCTTGTAGTAGTCCACTGAATCCACCGAATATACCAGCCATGATCTTTTTACCAAGACCACCTTCTTGTTCTGTAAACCCTTTAATAGCACCTTTAACAGTATCGACAATACCCATTATAATTTGTATTGGTAAGAATAGTTTACCAATAACACTACCAAATGATTTAAAGGCAGTAAAGAATGTTTTGAATGTTGCTGTTATAGGCTTAAGGAATTTCTTTATAGGATCAAGTAGTTTAGCACCTTTGGAAATACCACCGACCGCGCCTTTAAATGATTTAAAAGCCTGTGAAATAGCTGCAAATCCTTTAGTAATACCAGTGAATTTACCTACTGCTTTAAGTGCTGTAACTCCTTTACCTAAGAGAGCACCTAACTTACCAAAGAATCCTAACTTACCAAATTGACCTACTGAAGTTCTAAATGTTTTTAAACCAGCAAATCCAGCCTTAAAGGCTTTAGGTATATCTTTAAAGAAGTTTTTAAATGTTTTAGCAGCAGCCCTAATGGAAGTTCTAATACCCTTTAATAGATTGGCTGTTTTAGGAAAGGCTTTGGCCAAAGAAGCACCGAGCTTGGTAAATCCAAGTTTAAGTACTTTAGTAAAACCACCAAGAATTAATTTAACATTACCTAATAGACCAGCTGCGATACCTACGCCTAATCCAATAAGTGCACCACCAATAGCAGCAATAAATCCACCTGCAGCTTGGCCAATTCCATCAAATTTAATGTTTTCTGCTTTAGGAATAGTGTTATCGAATATACCTTCAAGGTAATCAAGCATTCTGCTAAAGATATTTCCAGATTCTCTATCGTTTTCTGCATCTTTACCTTTTTTAGCCAGGTCTGCATCTCTAACTTGATCTTGAATTTGTACACTCTTTTCAGAAGCAGTGGTTAAAGCCTCGGCAGCTGAAACTTGTTCAGCACTCATGTTTAACCCTACTTGTAACAATGCTTGTTGCTTAGCCGATTCATCCTTAATGGATTTATCAGTAGTGTCTTGAGTCTTATCAACTGCTTCTAGTTTTTTAACAACTTCGGTTAATAATCCTGGAACTGTTTTACCGGTATCTTCTGCCATTTTTTATTCCTATTTTTTACCTAATGCTTGTGCACCAAAGAACGCTGCAACAATACCTGCAACAGCTACAAAATATGTTGGAGCCATACTTCCAAGAGTCTTTTGTGCTTCATCTAATCCTGCTAATGATGCCAATACAACTGCAAATGGGTATAGTAACATACCACCTAAAGAGAACCATGCCATCTTTCGTTGAGCATCTCTCATTGCATCTTGGTCTTCAAGCTCTTTACGCTTAAATTCTAAATACATTTCCTGTTCATTTGGTGTAACATATCCATCGCCATTTACATCAGCGGGATGATGGCCACTTTTCTTAATTTCTTCTTCCATTATCGGTTCCTTTTTTGTTGCTCTTTTTGCAACCTTTCGTTTTCTTCCTTAATATGTTCCTGTAGAAGAGCGACATATATCTCTCGTTCCCACGGTACCATATCGTCAAGTTCACTTAACCTATATCCGTGATGTTGCATCATCGCGAAGTTAGTTTTATAATGGTTTACTAAACTATCGTGAGAGAGGCTTATGTAAAAAAACTCTGCAGTCCTCTCAACTCGATTTCGTTCTTCTTATCGCACTTAATACAATTAAATTCTATCATATGTTTTAACACTGGTAGATTTTCAAAGAACGCTGTAAGTGCACCAAATTGCACATTGTTTAATCCATCTAAAAATTCTGTTAACGACTTATCCGTTTCATCCTTAGCTGGGTAAACTTTATCATCATCGTATATACCATCAATACAACTTTTAATTAATTTAAAAGCACCATCAACAGTTTCTAATTCGCCTTCTTTAAATTTCTCTAAATCAGCAGCCTTAGGGTAATTAAATTTAACACTAATTGTATCAGTTAATTCCACCATCCTATTAGTGTTAACCTCAGGTGGTTTTATATCACTTAAGTTAATTCTGTAAGGGTTTACTGTTTCACATTCACTGCATTTAGAGTTAAGTGATACTATTTCTCCTACAGATTTAGCTCTTAAATTTAAAAATAAACTTTCTATATCAAATATAGCTAGTTTTTCCATATCAATATCTTCAAGTACACATGCCCTAATTACATCTTTTACAGCTCTCATTACTTGTTGTGAATCGCTGGATTCTAATGCTATCATTAAAATCTTTTCTTCCTTAACCAAGTATGGTCTGTATTCTATAGTTTGTCCTGTGGATGGAACAATTGTTTCATACCTAGAACTATTCAGTTTTGGTAAAGCCATTATATATTTCTCCTAATATAAATTATAATCCAAGTGCAGCACCGGCTCCGGATATAGCACTTGTTAACCCATCCTCTACAACAAATTTGTCATATGAAAATGTCACGGTCAGTTTGTTTGGTGTATCAGCTGATTCATTTGAAAGAGCGATACCTCCAATTGTTGTTGGAAATGCATTTTCCAACTTCACTCCATAAATAGGAATGTTCTGTTTGTTCAGTTGCTGTATTACAACATCTGTAACAATATCTTTTTTATAAGCAACTCTGTATGTTTCTAGGTCGACGATTGATTGTCCCCATTTATCAAACATGTTCTTAATGTAATAATCGTTGGTAAGCAAGAATGTCATAGTGACCTCTTCTTGTATTACTGCGTATGGTATCTTAACGGTTTGCTTTTCTGCAATATGGTCAAGTGTAGTTATCTGTGAGCTTGGTAAATTAACTGATTCTGCAAGTAGTGATATATCCCTAGGATCGTTTATAACGTTTGAGAGTCCACCACCAGAAACCAATCCTCCAATGAGAGTAGCAGGGTCACTGTTTAAAAGAGATCCTTGTGGGGGTGTAAACATAACATTAAACCTATTGGCCTGTGATAATCCACCCTTTTTGCTTATTGTAGCTTTTAATTGATCAATTGACATATGTTATCCTGCGTATTGTTTCCTTGAGTATCTCCATACTGATTCTTTCTTAACTTTCATGAACTGTTCAGTTGGTAAGAATACTGCGATTTCCCACTCTGGCATTGGCACTCTTGACATCCTAGATGCAACATGGCCCATAAGATAATGTTTATAACATGGTTGAAACTCTTTATATTTTGCAACACCGGTCAGTAGTTTATACCTCATTTTGGTTAAACGGCTACTGTCTGTCATATTCTTTGGTGCTAATTCCATCAACTCATCAAGGAATTGTGCTCTTACTCTTGGTGAAAGATAGTGTAGGTTTAAACCATGAAATCCACCTTTAGCTGGTTGTACCATAATAGTTAGAGGAAATCTATCGTAATATGGTAGGGTTGCTTTGGTCTTAGGATCATAGAAGTACATCATCATATCGCCAATCTGTGGCTTTGTTGTAGGGTCTAGAGCTTTATCTTTAAGGACCGTCCTTGGTGATACATCTCCTAATTCTTTTACCTTACGTTCAAACCATTGACTCGATTTTTTAGTCCTTGCTTGAACTCCTGCCCTGAATGCACCTGTTTGTAATGTGTTAAATAAACTAGCCATAATACTATTTATATCAATTCTTCAGTAGTTTTATGCCTAAATTCTTTAAAGTGTCCTCAGTCCATACCTGAAATTTCCATCCTTTCCTTTGTGCAAACTTATCAGCTGCAGTCCATTTGGATGTATTTTTGATATAGGTCGTGACCTCGTTGATATACTTCTTAGTTTTTCTCTGTTTCTTAGGTGCAACTGTGTGTTTCTTTGGCTTTATTTCAACCAATATACATTCACCATTGTCCATTTCAATAAAGAGATCTATAAAGTATCGATGTAGTTTTTGATCTGTCTTGCACTTATAGGGTATAACAACCTCTTCACTGTTCCATTTTACTATTCTAGGATTGCTTTCACACCATTTCATGGCCTGGCGTTCCCACATAGAGCGGTATGTTACCTTGGTTGAATCACCAACATACTTTGATTTGTTCTTTACTGTGTATTTACCCTTGTAAGCCATATAAATAGATATACCAAATAAGTTATTTACTACTATTTATACGGATAAAAACATGAAAATTTTAACGTTTCCAAAACATTTAAGAAAGCAGATCGATGATGGTACTGCAGCACATATGTCTTTCCAGGTGTTTCCTAAAGATAATCCTGAAGGAGGTGCAAAGGTGCATCTCTATATGCCAACTGGTATATCAGTACCAGATTCTGCAGGTTATACATCAGTAGATCTTGGTGCAATTGGTGCTGCAAAATCTGCAGGTACTGGAGAAGCTGAAATGACTGAGGCTGATGTTGCAATTGGTGGCCTAAATCTACTAAAGGGTAAAGGCGGAACTGCAGAAGCATTTTCAACAACTGCTGGTTTGGAAAAGGGTATTGTATCTAATCCATTTACTAATATTGCATTTCAATCTACAACTGTTCGTACATTTGCATTTACATTTAAATTAGTATCAGAATCTGCAGATGAAGCTGAAGAAGCACGACAGATTGAAAACTTTTTTAGAAAGAATCTATACCCTAAGAAGTTAGGAGTGTTTGCATTACAATATCCACCAACATTTAAGATTAGATTCTATACATCAGGTGCAGATGAATCTAAATTCTTACCATTTATTCAAGATTGTTATCTAGTAAATGCAACAACTTCATATAACGAAACTGCAAACATATTCCACGCAGATGGTGCACCGGTTGAAACATCCATTGCATTATCATTCCAGGAAACAAAGAACCTTACACGTGATGACCTATATGGTACAGGTGAAGGATACGATCAGGTACGAGGTAAATAATCATGTCATTCTTTAAACAATTTCCAACACAAAGCTATGATTTTAACCGTGATGGTATTATACAACAGGTAGTTGACATATATCGATCAGTCAGAATTGAAGGTTCAAGTGTTGATAACCCTTCGTTATACCTAAACTATAATATTAAAGATGGTGAAAGACCTGATATTGTATCTCAAAGGTTGTATAATACACCAGAATATTACTGGACATTCTTTGTAATTAACGATATGTTGCATGATGGCATGAGAGCATGGCCAATGAGCCGTACTGTAATGGAAGATTACCTTGCAGAAGAATATAGTGGTGTCGTTATTACAACAAACCCTGTTACAGTAACCAATACTGACCTTGGTATAACAACATTCAGAGACTCACTTGCAGGTAGATTTAGATTAAATGAAACAATCACAGGCCAGGCTTCTTTAAATCGCGCCACAACGCCATCAGGTACATTAGTTAAAAAGGATATTGACCTTAATCAATTAGTATTAAAGGACGTAACAGGTACATTTTTTGGCGATCCTGACCTTGTATCTAACAATTCTGAAACAATTTCTGGTAATCTTTCTAACGATAGTGTTGATACATATAAAGTATATCCCTACAGAGATGCACCACATCATTGGCATTTGATCACCGATCTAGAGAAAAGGCCAACAGACAATGGTGTATACGTCAGCGGTGGTGCATCTATAAACGATATTACATACCAATCCAATCAATCATTTGTATTTGATTTAAACGAGAAAAGATCTAGCATTCGAGTCATATCGCCACAATATATCGATAGATTCGTAGAAGATTTTGAGACTATGATTAATGAGTAATCAACATTTCCTACAGCCAGGTACAAGTAAGAGTATTATACCCTCTTCATATCAGTTAAAGACTGCAACAATTGTATCAAATAGCGGTAAAGAGTTCAATATAATCGATCTTGTCGATTCATTTAAGGTCCTAGAATCACTCTATCAATCGTCTATTACGGTCAATCTAGTGATTGCAGATGGGGTTTCATTCCTTGAAGCTGCAAAGATAACAGGTAGCGAAGAGATTATATTAGGTGTAACGCATACTTCTTTAAACGATAATAAGAAAAAACAATTCAATTTCTCAGTGTTTATCTCTGAGATCTATAATCATTCCAAGCCTAAGCCAGGGTTACAGGTATATCAGATAGAAGCATTCTCTGAACACATGTACATTTCACATACAAAACGAATGGTTAAACCCTTTGGAGGAACACTTGCATCATCAATCAAAGAGTTAATGCGAGACGCTGGAGTGTCAAGAACTCATATTGTAGAGACAGATTCAAAGAGTACTGTTGAAGGTATATACCCTAGATTACATCCATTAGAGGCGATATCCTGGTTAATGCGTAATACATACGATAAAGGAACACCTTATTTCTTTTATGAGACTGCAAAAGATGGTGTCAGTCTACGTTCATATGCATCTTTGTTAAATGACGAAGTGTACGATACCTATAATCATTTTCCATACTTTAAATCGCAGATAGGAGATGAAGAGTATTATGAAGAAGCACGTAAAAAGATACAAAAGCTTTCATCTGATTTAGATCTATCGCAACTTGCAACACTGGCTTCCGGCGGTTATTCCTCTACATTAACAGATATTGATATTGCTACAAAGACTGTAACAACACATGTCATGAAGGCAGACGATAATGCAACACGTTTAAATGCACATCCTGTATATGCCGATGCATCTACCTTTGGATCCGTATTATTAAAAGAAGCCACTGATTCATTTCACCATTATGTATCATCTAATAGTAAAGCCTTTCAGGGAGATAACTATTCAAATGCATCATCACCGACCGTAATGAATCAACAGGCAACGCTACAAACTTTAGATGCATTAACGCAACGGATTACACTGGCTGGCGATCTAAATCTTACTGTTGGTAGTATCATATACCTTGAGATTCCTCGTACACAAGATCCAAGTGAAATAAAAGGTAACATAAAGATGGATAAAATGCTAAGCGGTAGACATATAGTAACACAAATAGAACATTCTTTTGACGAAGAGTATAACATGACCGTATATTGCAATAAAGATTCTTATATAATGGACATGAATGGAGAGACAGAGTAATGATTAGCCGTAAAGAAGATCAATTCATATCACCAAATAACAACTTTGTATGGTTTACAGGTATAGTAGAAGACGTAAGTGATCCATTATACATGAATAGAGTACGTGTTAGGTGCATTGGTTACCATACAACTGACAAGGGAGTATTACCTACAGATAAACTACCATGGGCTACAGTGATGATGGGTAATGACGTTGCAAGTGTTGCAGGGGTCGGAAAAAACCATAGTTGCCGGGTCAATTCATGGATCCTAGGCTTCTTCCGAGATGGCAAAAGCGCACAGGATCCAATCATATTAGGGACGATAACAAGTAGCACAGGAGGCGTATCCGATATTCCACCAGAGGCGCATGTCGATGGTAACACAAATCATGTACATAGAACAGAGGCAGGTCATCTAATAGAGTATGATAACACTCCTAATAACAATCGTATTAATATAACGCACTCTAGCGGAACGACTATTAATATTAATAACGCAGGAGATGTAGAGATCAATAGTATATCAGATGTGGTTAGTATAGACGGGAACACTACAATCACTGGTACACTGCATGTAACAGAGGCTACTACTTGTGCAGAAGAGATTACAGCGAAGAGTGAAGGCGATGAGAGTGTTACACTAACAGGACATACACATACAGAAGTGCCAGGTACAGGTGGGGCAAGTTCTCCTACACCATCAACGGCACAGACAAGTAGTCCAAAGGCAGGTACATAATGAGTACTACCTCTGCCCCCCATAGAACCTATTATATTATACCATACTTTCGAGCAAATGTACAGTGTTTCCGGAGAATATATGAGGCATCTGTGTACGCATATTGGCCATTATATACTAGGGGAAATGCATGCAGGGGTGGCGGGGGGCTAGTACATGCATGTTCTTCGATATGAATCTGAGTTTTGCTTCGATATGCATTATATAAAAAAAATTTCTCGAGAAAAATTTCTTTCCAGAACCTTGTCAACTATAACACAAAGGATATAAATAGATACATGGGAACAGTTAATAGACACAATTCAGGATTCGTTATATCAGATAGTGAGACCTCTTCGCGTACCTCTCGTAAGAAAGGATGGGCTGACCTTGATCTATCTCTCTATATAAACGATAAAACAAAAGATCTTTATATACCACAGGATGAACAGGCGATACGTAATGCAGTAAAGAACTTATTGTTATCTAACTTCTATGATAGACCTTTTGCTCCTACACTTGGTGCGAATATGAGAGGGTTGTTATTTGAACCTGCTGATACGATAACTAAGATAGCATTAAAAGAGAATATAGAGAATGTGTTGAATATACATGAGGGAAGGATTGAGTTATATAATGTGTTTATTGATGATCTGGCAGATGATAACGCATATAGAATAACCGCACACTATAATATAAAGGAGTACGATATAGAACAAGAAGTTGAATTAGTACTTCGAAGACTAAGGTAAAGAATTATGGCAACAAATTTTAAAGTAACGGAATTAGATTTCGACCAAATTAAAAAGAATCTTAAGAACTATCTGAAGACACAGTCGACATTTAATGATTATGATTTCGAAGGAAGTGGTATGAGTGTACTCTTAGATGTATTAGCATATAATACACACTATAATGCAATGGCTGCTCACTTCAGTTTAAACGAGGCCTTTTTAGACTCAGCACAGATACGTGGTAATGTAGTCTCTCGGGCAAGGTTGCTTGGATATACTCCAAGGTCTAAACTCGCTTCTCGTGCAGTTGTTAATATTGCGGTCACAGGATTCACTGGTGATCAGGCTTCGAATAATCCTGCAAACCTAACACTCGCACGAGGAACGCAGTTAGTCACAACTGTTGGCGGTAGAGAATTTTCGTTCGTCGTCCTCTCTGCAGATAACGCTACAATCGATTCAGCCACAAATGTATATACCTTTAATAATGTGGAGATCGCAGAAGGTACATTAAAGACTTTAAAGTTTAGAGTAGACAATGATTTAACGAATCAGAAGTATCAGATATCAGATAAGGATGCAGATACATCTACAATGCGCGTTCGTGTACAGGCTAACGATTTATCTTCTGCATTCGATATCTATACTAAGTATACTACGCTACTGAATGTCGACGCTGCAACTCGAATCTTTCATCTACAAGAGAATGCAAATGAATATTACGAAGTGTTCTTTGGCGATGGTGTCATTGGTGCTCGTCCTCAGTCAAATAATATCGTAACGCTCGACTATGTGTATACAAATGGTAAGGATGTAAATGGTGCGACAAATTTCGGAATGGGATCTAATATTAATATCGGACCATTCAGTGCATCATCAGTCGCAATAAGCCTGGTCAGTAAGTCTACTGGCGGCGCGGACAGAGAGACATTAGAGTCAATACGATATAATGCTCCGCTAACATTTACTTCTCAGAACAGAGCGGTAACCACAGATGACTATCGTGCTATTATTCAAAGAGAGTTCTCAGACATCGATGCGATTAGTACCTGGGGTGGTGAAGATAATGATCCACCAGATTATGGTAGCGTATATGTCTGTGTTAAACCAGTACAGAACGAAAAACTAACAGACGCTCAAAAGAATACAATTAAGAATACTATCCTTAAAGGTAAGAACGTGGTCTCTATTACTCCGGTCATGGTTGATCCTAACTATACTTACCTAGAGTTAGATGTATTCTTTAAATATAATAATAACCTGACTGACAGAAGTGCAAGTGATCTACTTAGCGTGGTCAGTGATACAGTAGAAGATTATAACTTTAATAACCTTAACAAATTTGATGGAGTGTTCAGACATTCACAGCTATTAAAAGCAATCGATAACGCTGATCCATCAATTGTTAACTCTACTGTACGTCCTATGTTATTCAAAACAATTACACCTAGTTTAAATCGAGCAGAAAATAGTTTTACTTTATTCTTTACAGGTTCTTTCTATGTCACTGGTAGTAGTACTGATTCAGTTATTACATCATCAGGATTCCAAGTTGGTGGAGTTGATCACTTCTTTGGAGATGAAGCAGTGGAAGGACAAGACGAACGTAGAGTATATGTTTATAAAATCGTAAGTGGTAAAGAAAATATTGTAGTTGCTGATGCAGGTACTGTAAATTCTACTACAGGTAAAGTTGTATTAAATAACTTTGCTCCTTCAGTTCTTCCAACAGGTGGAATTAAAATTACGGCGACACCAGCTTCTTTAGACATTGCTCCTAAGAGAGATCAGCTAATCGCAATCGATCCATTAAAGACTTCTATTAATCCAGAGATTGATTCAATCGCTGTATCAGGAAGTACTGGTACTATATCATATAACACAACATCAAGACTTAGAGGATAACACATGGCTCGATATGGAGGAGAAGCACAAACACCTGGTTATATCGAATCAGTTGCTTCGAGTAAGCGTAAGACAAAAGAAAATCTTAGACTTGATGAACTTATCCCTACTAATATTCTTCAGGACCAAGTTGGTAGTGGAGATCAGTCTAATCAAAGAGGCATTAAAGAATTACTTAAATCATATTATGAATTTAATAATATGGAAGAGTTTATATATCAAGAGACCGAAGTCTTCCTTGATACTATTTTAAGTAAGCAAGCTATCTTTAGAGTTAAGGATCCTGAGAATTCTAATGATCATTTCTTTTCAGACTTTCAGGGAGCAAGTAGTACATTACTAATTAAGAATACTACTGATGCTGATATGACAGTTGACAATGTTGTATATAACCCAGGACAAAGTATACCAATATCATTTACTGGCGCTAATGCACCACAGCTTAATATTACTAATGGTAACGAACTTCCTGGCTCGCTTAAAAATAATACTAACCCTCACGGCAAAACCTTTAGAATTGTTTTTGGCGATGATACCTTTGATGGTTTACAAGCTACCTTTACAACTGTAATTACATATTGGGTAGGACCTGGTCCATCATATGTGCTGAACGCAATTGAAGAAGCGTTAGACATCGATGCGAACACAGAAGATTATTTAGAGATGATGCAGAAAGAAGTAGCAGCTGCTATTCCTAGAGACTTATCTAATGTAGATAAAAGGTCTCTTTATAAAAAGATAGTTGACTTCTATAAAGTTAGAGGTTCTTCAGATTCTATTGAAATATTCTTTAGGTTATTGTTTAACGAGGAAGTTGAAGTAGAAAGACCATGGGATAAAACTTTAATACCTTCGTCAGGTGCATGGGATGCATCCCAAGGACAGTACCTAGATCATAAAGGTTGGCTATCAGACGAAATCAAAATACAAGACAGCGACTTTTATCAAAAGTTTTCATACCTTATTAGAACTGGTAGGAACGTAACAGATTGGTCATCAGCATTTAGTAAATTAGTTCACCCTGCAGGATTTAAATTCTTTGGAGAGATTCTAATATTACTACAATTAACTAGAAAGGCTTTAGGAGATAACACCAAAGCTATGTACGAGGTTCCTCATATTGGTGGACCAAAACATGGTCAGGGCACAGGGCAATTCTTTTATGGTTATCCTAGAATTAATAGATTAACTTTATCATCTATGCCTGACAGACAGCCTGGTGTGATTGGAATAGAAGATGTTCCAGTTCTAGTTAAAATGTTTGCGTCAATGTTTGAACCAAGACCATCTGCATTTATTAAAAGAAGTGGACAAATTAGTATTAATTTACAACCAACCACATTACCGAATGGGCAAGCTAATCCAAATGTTGGTAAAATTCTTTCAGCTGAAATTGCTAAAGCAGGTTATGGTTATCCAATAAATCTTAGCACTGAAACAATAGTTAATGGCGAAAAGCTTTATGCTGGGCCAACTGTTACTATAACAGGAGCAGGTGGATCGGCCGGAGCTGTTACATGTAAGGTTACAGCATCTGGTTCATTATCACCAGATGGATTTGTTATTACTAATGTAGGATCAGGTTACACAGAAATTGCGGCTTCAATACCAGCAGTAAGTAATCCTGGAAGTATAAGTAAAATATTTTTACATGGTCTTTCAGACGTTAATCATAAATACAGAATTGCACCTAAGGTAGTTATAGATGCGCCAACAGCAAAGAATGCTTTAGGACAACCACTATCAACTAACGTTCAAGCAACAGCATCACTTTTACTTCAGCCAACAACGATTAATAATATACAAATAGTAAATGGTGGTAGTGGCTATTCATCAGCACCGACAGTAACAATAAGTGGCGGCGGCGGATCCAATGCTACTGCAGTAGCACAGATGGATAATGGTAATATAAGTAGAATTGTTATGACGAACCATGGAAGTGGTTACACATCAGTTCCAACAGTAACAGTTACTGGTAATGGTATATTAAGAGCTGAATTAGTTCCTTCATCATTAGCAGATACCACGATTATAACTCCTACTAATGCTGGTAACGGATATATATTTGAACCTGAGGTAAGACTTGGCTCTGGTGTTCAAGACGAAGTAAGAGCTAAAGACACTACTATGATATTACAATTAGTAATGAATCTATTTGAAGATACCTTTGAAATTAATCATGATAATAATTTTTATAATATTAAAAAGAACAACTGGTTTCCAACCAGAAAATTTAGAGATAATGTGCCATTAAAAGAATATGGTGCAAATTTACTTACAACTACATCTATAACTAATATAAATAGATATAACGGTATGAGTAGCATAACATATAAGTCTACAACATAATGTATAAACAACGGGAATTAGAAAAATGACAGCAATAGTAACTTCACAATTTAGAGTAGTAAATGCTCAAAATTTTAAAGAGGACGTAGAAACTAGTAGTGTATATGTTGGCATCGGTAAAGCAGACGTTTGGTCAAACAGCACATCCGATAAAACAGACACTGATGCTTTTACTCCATACGACAACCAAACAAACGTAGCAGAAGCTTGGCAGAACATGATCGGTCTTAAAAAGATTGCGGCCGGTGATGTATCACACGTAGTACCAAGACATAATTGGACTGCAGGAGATAGTTATCAACCATGGGATTCAAATTATAAAGAATCTGTTAGTGGTGTAATAACACCTACATCTATCTTTGATTCTCAAAGCCCGTTCTATGTTATGACTTCTCAGTTTAAAGTTTATAAATGTATTATTGCTGGCCCTGCAGGTGTTTCAGTTGAACCTGTACATACGTCAGAACAACCTATAGGTGCTGCAGAGGATGGTTACCAATGGAAATATATGTATACAGTTACCGTTGCTGATTCAGAAAAATTCCTAACCACTTCATACATGCCAGTTAAAACTTTAGCATTAACTCCAGCTCTTGCAGCTACTGATCCTAATCAGCCTCAACAAGCTGCGCAGATAGCTTCAAATGCTAGTGCTAACCGCGAAGGAATTGAAAGATTAGTTCTTGTTACTAACGGCGTTGATAGCGTTACTTCAGGCTCTGGTTATAGTACAACTAATAGGCCGACTGTTACTATTACGGGTGACGGAATTAATGCTGCTGCTGATATTACTGCACAGGATATTGATTCTAGTGGTAGAATTACTAGTATTACTATTACTAATAAAGGAAGCAATTACACAGTAGCAGATGTTGTTATAACAAAAAACACAAGTGATAGTGGAACTCCAGTTATTGCAGAAGCTAGAGCAGTCCTTGCTCCTGCAGGCGGACATGGTGTAGATCCAGTAGCAGAACTTGGAGCTTTCTATGTTGGTATTAATAGTTTACTTACAGGTAATGAAGGATCTGGTAATGATCTTACAATTAATCAAGATTTTAGACAAGTTAGTTTAATTAAGAATCCATCATCAATTGCTAGTGGAGTTTCTGTTGGAGCTATTGTAGCAGGAAATTTAACTACACCTGCCACAGCAACTACTCTAAAAGGAACACAGTTTTTAAAAATCGCATCTGGTCAATCCTCAGTAAACTTCAATGCTGATCAAGTTATTGTAGGTGGAGCAAGTGGAGCTAGAGCATTCGTCGTAGAAGCACCGCAGACCGGTGCACAGGCTGGCAGAATTTATTACCACCAAAATGAAAAGACTGGTTATACTAAGTTCACTACAGGTGAGACAGTTAGTACTACAGCTGATGGCGGAGCAGGTTCAGCATCATTAGATACTACAGGAAACGGTGGATTTAATTTTACAGCAGAAGCACATAAAGGTAGCGGCGAAATGGTATTCCTAGAAAACAGAGCACCTATTAGTAGAACAGCTACACAGATTGAAGATATTAAACTCATAATTGAATTCTAATATACTATATAAATAATAGTAAGAAGAGAGAAAAAAGATGACAATAAGTAAAAGCCTTTATAACAATCCAGATAAACCATATCATGATGATTTTGATGAGTCAAAAAATTATCATAGAATCTTATTTAAGCCTGGCTATTCAGTTCAAGCTAGAGAACTTACTCAGTTACAAACAGCGCTACAAGCACAGATTGATAAGTATGGTCAATGGGCTTTTAATAATGGCTCAAGAGTTATAGGCGGTAAGGTCACAGTAAATATCGATTATGATTTTATAAAAGTAGAAGATGTATTTAATTCTACAATTGCTACTGGCAGTGCAGCAACATATACTACTTCTACAAACCTAAATGATTTTGTAGGTAAAACAATTACTGGTACAGGTAATACTGGTAACCAAGTTCAAGCAAAGGTTATTGCAGTAAGCACTTACGTTAGTCCAGGAGAACCAATAACGCTGTTTATTAAATACTTAAGTTCTGGAGGCCCAGATAAAAATGTAAAAGCATTTGGTACTGGAGAAGTTTTTGTTACTAATACTGGATCCAGGTATGGTAAAGTTGGCGGTGGTACAGGAAGTGCAACTGAATATGTTGGAGCTGATGTTAATAATGGCGACTCATTAATAACTGGCGATTCAGTTGGAACTGGTTCTAGTGTAAGTATAGAAGAAGGCGTGTATTTCTTACATGGATCATTTGTGCATATTCCAACAAGTACTTTGATATTAGATAAGTATACTAATACTCCTTCATACTCAATCGGACTGAGTGTCGTTCAATCAATAGTTACTTCTGGCTCTGACCAATCACTTAATGATAACGCGTCAGGAACACCTAATCATACAGCGCCAGGCGCAGACAGACTAAAAATAGTTGCTACACTAATAAAAGAAAATGTTGTAGTAGCATCACAAACAACTACTAACTTTATACCATTAGTCCTCGTCAAAAATGGTGTAACACAAACAACATCAACTGATCCAATTGATACAACATTATCGGATCGATTTGCTACAAGAACATTCGAAGAGTCTGGCAACTATGCAGTAAGACCATTCATCCTAGATATTAACGAACATTTAAATGATGAAGCTGGAAACAATGGTTACTTATCAGCTGCTGACGGTGGTGATTCTAGTAAAATGGCTATTACTGTTGAGCCTTCAGTGGCTTATGTCCAAGGATACCGAGTCGAAAAGACTGCATCGGATCCTATTGTAATTGATAAACCAAGAAGCATTAGCGATACAGCTACTGCAGCTGGAGCTACAACTTCAACTCCACTAGGCAATTATATTAAGTTAACTACTGATAGTACAACAGGTATTCCAGACATTAATAATTTAGCAACTGTAACTTTATATAGTGCAGTAAATCAATCGACACCAATAGGTACAGCAAGAGCTAGAGGACTTGAATATATCGGTGTTAATCCAGCCCATTACAGATTATACTTATTTGACTTGCAAATGACTGGCACTAATATATTTTCTTCTGTAAAAAGCGTAGGACAAGTATTATCTGGCGTTGACTTTAAAGGAAACTTAGGAACTGGAGCAAGTGGTAATATTACTGCTGGTGCAACATTGTTTGATACATCTAATAACACATTAGTATTTAAGTTACCTTATGACACAGTAAAAACTTTAGAAACTAGTGGTTCTACTACAGGTGCTTATAGAGTTAGACAAAGAGTTAATACTACTATTGGTGGTACTGGAGAAGCGGTATTTACTATTACTAATGGAGTTTTAGCAAATGACGACGATATTCAAATATCAATTGCTAATCATAATTCAGGAAGAACATTTGAAATAAGTGAAGTTGATTCTACATCTGGTGGTGTTAATAACTCACAGTTTACTTTAACTGCTACAGAAACTGGCCAAACAATGACTTCTGGAATACAAATTTCAGCTATTGTTACAGTGTTAAGAACTAACTTTCAACCTAAAACTAAATCTCGACAAACCGTTACAAAAACTATTGCATATTCTGCTGGAACTTCTACTTACGAGTTAGGAGTAGCTGATGTAATTAGAGTAACCTCAATTATAGATGGAGCAAATACTCTGGTAACAGATAAATTTGTTGTTGACAATGGCCAAAGAGCAAACTTTTATGACGAGGCTTCAATCATATTAAAAGGTGGCGAATCAATAGCTCCTGGTAATATGACTATTATCTTAGATCATTATACACATACTGGCGGAGATTATTTCTCAGTTGATTCATATTACACACCTGGTAATCCTACACCTTCAGCTCTTGAAGCTGCTAAGTACGAAGAGATTCCAAGTTTTAAAAGCTCAACCGGAGTTGTAGATTTAAGAGATTGTTTAGACTTCAGACCAGTTAAAGATTTAGATGGAGATTTTGCTGGAGGAATATCATCACTTAGTTCTCCAATAGCTCCAAACAATATTGCTACTAATGATGTTACAATATTCCTTCCAAGAAAAGATAAATTATTTATAACTAAGGAAGGTGCATATAAGTATATAACTGGTGTATCAGATCTTAATCCAGTAGCTCCTGAAAATGTTAAAGATGCAATGCCATTATATACATTAAACATATCACCATACGTATTCAATAAGTTAGATATTAAACCAGTACCATTTGACAACAAACGATACACAATGAGAGATATTGGCAAGCTAGATAAACGAATTAAAACACTAGAATATTATACATCGCTTTCTTTATTAGAAAAGTCAGCACAAGGAACACCTTTACTAGATAGCGATGGAAACCCAAGAATTAAAAACGGATTTATAGTAGATAACTTTACAGGACATAACATTGGTAATTCAAATGATCCTGATTATCAAATTTCAGTTGACAAAGATGCTGGAATTGCTAGACCATCATTTGATGAAAGAGGCGTTAACCTTGTAAGAAAGTCTAATGATACTGGTACATGTGTTAACTCTTCAGTCGAAAGTGGAGTAAAAGGAAACACACTTGCTGGTTCAGGTGATATGGTTACACTACCATATACTACAGCTAATTATATCGATCAACCATTTTCTACTTATGCTGAATTTGTAAATCCATATGATATCTTTGTATGGGAAGGAAAGATTGAACTATCTCCTGCATCGGATGAATGGAAAGAAGTAGATGTAAGACCAGATATTATCATAGATGATACTAGTGTTTATGATCAGTTCGTTGCTATGGCTAAGCAAGAAGGCATATTAGGAACAGTATGGAACGAATGGGAAACTAACTGGACTGGTAGAGAAGTAACAGAAACCACATCTAATAAAAGATTAGTTAGCAGAAACAAAGCTGAGGCTATGGGTTTTGTAGCACCAGGTAGAAACGGTGGCCGTAGAGCTGAAGTTCAAGATGTTCAAAAAGCTATAACTGAAACTGGTTCTCAATCAAGATCTGGGCTAACAACTTCAGTTGCATCAGATACACAATTTAAAGAAGTTGGCGATTACGTAGTAGAAACAAACTTTATACCATTTATTAGATCAAGAAAAATATTCTTTAACGCAGAACTTCTTAAGCCGAATTCAAAGCTAGATGCTTTCTTCAATGGTACTAAAGTAACATCCTATTGTAGACAAGAATCATCATTTGTTAAATTTTCAACAAGAAGCAATGTTAAAAGTCATACAGGAGAAAGTGCACATCCCGATTCTAATTCAGGTGCACTAGTAACTGATGCTGCTGGTCGATGCATAGGATCATTTATTATTCCTAGAAACGATGTACTAAAATTTAAAACTGGTACTAGAGAATTTAAACTAACAGATAGCCCTACAAACGATTCATCAGAAGCTGATACTTATGCATCAGCAAATTATTATGCACAAGGATTACTAGAAGTTCATCAGAAAACAATTATTGCTACTAAGGTTCCAAGGTTAGTTACTAGGGAAGTTAGTTCAGCAAGTAAAGCAGTTAGTCGAACTACATTTGAAAGATCGACTGAACTAATCAGATGGACAGATCCAGTAGCACAAACATTTACAATTACTGATCCAGACTCTACAGGAGCTGGTGTATTTTTAAATGAGATAGAATTATTCTTTGAATCTATAGATGCTAACATTCCATTGGAAGTTTCTATACGATCTGTTGATAATGGTTATCCAACACAAAAGGTTATACCTGGCTCTGACGTAACAGTTTATCCAGCTAACATTAATATATCAAGTGATGCATCAGCAGGAACTGTTATAAGATTTAAACATCCAGTTTATTTGGAAAGAGACTCTGAGTATTCTATTGTATTAATTGCAAACTCAGCTGATTATAAAGTATATGTATCAGAAGTTGGCGGAATGGATTTAACCATTACAAATAAAAGAGTTAATAAACAACCATATAACGGTGTATTCTTTACATCAGCTAATGCTTCAACATGGACAGCAGAGCAAACTAAGGATCTTAAATTTAAACTTAATAGATGCCAATTTAGTACTACGGCTAATCAATTTGTTACATTAGTCAATGACTCAATAGAACCTAAGAAGCTTAATCCAGATTCATTAGAATATATTGCTACAAATAAAATTAGAGTTTATCATTCTAACCATGGACACTATGGTAGTGGATCTCATCAAGTTATAATTGCTGGTTATGTTGCTGGTAATGGTATTACTAATGTAGCACACATCAATAAAGCTCACACTATTACAGAGATAGAACATGACTCATATGTTATAACACATGCAGGAACTGCTACTACAGTTGGAATATTTGGCGGTGGAGATAATGTTACTGCTACTGAAAATATGTTATATAATACATTAGTATTAAAAATGGAAAACACTCAAGTTCCTGGAACTTCAATACAAACAGATTTAACTGGTATTTCAGCAGCATCTCAAGATAGTACAACACAACAATCATATACTGCTCAAACTCAAATTGAAATATTACCTAATAGTAACTTTGTTCCAGAAAAACCATATATGGTTATGTCACCTAATGCAAATGGTGGAGCTACAACACTTACAGAAATTAAATGTACATTAAATAACAATGGAAACGATAGAATATCTCCAACCATTGATTTGGAAAGAACTTCATTGTTTACTATTCAAAATAGAATCAATGACGCTACTGCACCTTATTATGCTACCAATAGTAGATTAGTAGCTGAGACACAACCTTCTGGTACTACAAACTTAGCTAAATATATAACTAAGAAAATTGAATTAGAAAACGAAGCTGATTTAATCGATGTTTATATGTCAGTAGCAAGGCCAGCTGATTCTTCAGTTGACTTATATTATAAAGTACAATCAGGTGCAGACGATTCAGATTTTACACAGTTAAATTGGAGACCAGCTAATCCAGTAAACACAATTCCAGTATCTGATAGTGGAATGAGTGAAGCACATTTTGAAATTAATCCTACAGTTGCAAATAGTTTAGCAGGTGGCGTAGTAGATGGAGCATTCTCAAAATTTGCAATTAAGGTAGTACTAAGATCACGTAACAGCTCTAATGTTCCAATGTTGGGAGACTTTAGAGCAATAGCAACGACGGCATAAAATTATGGCAAGAAAAAAACAAACAGTAAAAATAGTTGATGAACCTAACCTAGTTAAAGATCTATCCACTGGTGCAGTTATAAATACTAATAGGTCGGCATATGAAGCAAGAATCGAAGCAAGAGATCGTAAAGCCAAAAAGGCTGAAATAGATCTTCAGCAAAGTAAAGACATCGATTCATTAAAAGCTGATATGGCAGAAATAAAGAAATTACTAAAAAGTATAGCGAGTAAATAATGGCTAATAAAGAAACTAGAGTATTACAATCAGATTCATTAGAAGGTTTAAGACAGAAGGGTAACGAAGTATCTCTTCACTTAGGCGATAATGAACAGCTTAATTCTAATTTAAAAGATAAAACATATCTATTTGATAATGTTACTGCAGGTGATACAGTATTCTATGGAAACGATGACGACAGTAAAACTGTAAGGTTTGAAATTAAACCACAGGAAACAGTTGACAATACTGGTGGTTATATTATTCTTAAAGGAAATCCTACTATTCCATCATCATTTGTATCTGGCGTAGAGATGACACAGACTGGTGGATTCGCTTGTACAATCGTATCTATCGATAGCACTAAGATCTTAGTTAAAAATACTACTGGCACATTTAGTGCTTCAAGTAAACTTACAGCTGGTGGATCAGATATTGTTGCATCTAAAATTGTTAGTAGAATTGGTGAAGCATATCCTTTAGGTGTTGTAAGAGTTTATAAAAATGGAACTGAACTTACACAAAGCACAACTGCAGTAAATGGATTCCACGGTATTAATTTAAGAGCTAGGATTCCTTTAACTGGAAATCCTACTGTAACAGAATTTGTTGAAGGCCGTACTGTTTATATTCACAGCAGCCAATTATCTACACAGGCAAGTGTAGAATCAACTTCTGCTTGGTATGGTACTATTTTAAGAACTACTGCAACCGAAATGCTACTTAAAGTAAGTAGTGGTTCATTTGTTGATAGTGATGATATAAGAGTTCTTGGACAATCATCAGTAATTGCTGGTAATAAGCATGGTGCTGTTGTTAACTATGATACAACATACGGAAATGGTATTGAATTAAATACACCAGCTGCAGCCAATGACGATATTAAAATATTTAGTATGGACGTTATTGCTGCTATTAACGAACTTCAAGATGATGTTGGTGTTACTGAAAACTTAGCTACATCTGCTAATGATTTAGTATTATCAATTAACGAACACGAAACAGATTTATATGGTACTACTAATGTATCATTTACTGGATTATCTTCTGGTGGATTCCAAGATGCTATTGAAGAATTAAGAGCTGAACTTGGTGATCACAATGATATTAATAATGCTGCAGGGTATTCTTCAACAACAGCTGTTACCGGTATTCAAGAAATTCAAGGCGACATTGGTGATATTACTGGATTAGGAACAACAGTAAAATCTACATTGGTTGGATCTATTAACGAAATAGAAACTGCAGTAAGAGGTAGTTTAGGTAACTATACATTAACAACTGCACAGACTACTCACGGATTAATTGGTGCAGTTAATGAAATTGAATCAGTATTCGACGCATCAACACATGAGATTAGTGCAGGTTCAAATGCATTTACAATTAATTCAGGTGCATTTACAATTAACTCATCAGGTGATATTGTATTAGATGCTGATGGTGGTGATATAAAATTAAATGATGGTCCTGGTGCTAGTCAATATGGTGCTTTAACTAGTTCTGGTACTAATCTAGTTATTAAATCTGGTACTACTACAATGCTTACAGGTAGTGGTGCTAATGCAACATTTGCTAATAATGTAACAGTAGAAAATAATTTAGAAGTTGATGGTACAGCAGGAATAGATGGTAGCCTAAGAGTAGGTGCTAATAAATTCAATGTTGATGCTGCAACCGGTGATACACAAATTGATAGAAATTTAGAAGTAGACGGAACAGTTGGTGTCGACGGTAACTTTAGAGTTGGTGGTACTCAATATAGTAATGCTACTTTCAAGGTAGACGAATCAAATGGTAACACACAAGTTGCTGGAACATTTAACGTAGATAGTACTACAACATTAAATGGTACAACCATTGATGGCAACTTAGATTTAAACGGCTCAGTAGATGTTTCTACTAATGCGACTATTCATGGAGTCTTAGATGTTGATGGTGTTTCTAACCTAGATGTTGTTGACATTGATGGCGCAGTAGATATGGCTTCTACGCTACAGGTTGATGGTAATACTACTATTGGTGGTGTATTAGATATTGGAAACCTTAATGGTAAATTTACAAATACTAATAATATTAAGTTAGCACTTAACGAGTTACATGACGAAGTTGGAGTTGGTGGTAACGCATTTAGTTCACTTGCCGATCACTCAACAAACGGACAGACAAATATTACAAACGCAATCCAAGCTATCGTAGCAGACCTTGGACCAGTTAATACGACAAATGGTATTACACACAGTGGCGGAACTCACGCACATAAATCTGCTACAATATTCGGAGTATTAGATAACCTAAGTGGTGCTATTGTTTCTAACGATGGAGAACTTAATACTCTTAGAGCAATTACTTTATCTGGCGGTAGCGGTATTACTACTACTATTGGAAACCTAACAGCGAATAGATCAATATCAGTTGATAGCACAGTTGTTAGAACTTCAGGTGCACAGACAATTGCTGGAGCTAAAACTTTCAGTAATGCAATGACAGTTAATAACAATTTATCAGTCGATGCTACTACAATAGATTTTACTGGTAATATGAACATCGGAGAAGATGGTGGATCTGATCTAATAAAATATAGAAATGGAACACAGGTTGATTTCTCAGATGCTACTGTGTTATTCTCATCAGCAGGTGGAGTTGCAAACTTCGGATCAGCATTCTTAAAATTAGATGCTAACATTAGTACTCAAATGGGATTACAAGTAGATAGAGATCATATTTCTGGTAGTAACGATCACGATGTTAAACTGCAATGGGACGAAACAAAAGTATCAGCTGATCCATCAAGAGCATGGACAGTGGTTGGAATGAAGAACGATGGTACTACAGTAACATCACCTCTTGTTAACTTCTATAATGCTAGGCATTTAATTAGCAGTAGTGCTAGTAATGGACTTACTACTACTTGGGTACAAACTGGTACATCACCAGACCTATCTGGTTATTGGGATCTTGATGTTAACCTCAATGGTACTTCACTTGAAATTAGTTCGGACGGTTTAAAGGTTAAAGCACTTGGTGTTGCGACTGGAATGATTGCAAACCTTGCAGTTACTACTGGAAAGATTGCGACCAATGCTGTAACACTAGGAACTAAAACATCTGGTAATTATGTTGCAACAATAGCAGGAACTGCAAATGAAGTTGAGGTAACTGGTTCAGGAACAGAAGGAAGAGCTGTTACTGTTGGATTACCGAATGATGTAACAATCGCAAATGATTTAACAGTTACAGGTGATCTATATGTTAATGGAACTGAAACTAAATTAAATGTTTCAACACTAGAAGTAGAAGATACTTTAATTTTAGCAGGTAACAATTTAGGTTCAACTGAACCAACAACTGGCGGATTTGGACTCGAAACAAAACCATTCGCTGGTGTTCATAGTAACGCGGCTGGTGGAGTAACAGGTGCTCACTCAATTGTATATAACTTTGCAACTGATAGATGGGAAGCAGATGGATCATTAATTCTTTCTACTGCTACACTAGATACTCCTAATATTGAGGGTGTTTCTTTTGGTCCTGGTGATAATTTAACATTTAGTGCAGGAGCTGGATTAAGCGAAAGCGTATCAGGATTTGCTGTAACATATAATAATACCGATAGAGGTTCATCACAGTATATCTGGAAAAATATTGCAACTGATAGCGGTACAGCTGTAGCAAATAGTAATAATGATACACTAACTATTCATGGCGGCACGATGCTAGAGTCAGCAAGATCTGGCGATACGATTACAATTAATCACTCTGATACTTCCACATTAAACGGAGCATACGGTAACCTTTCAACACAGAATGGTATATATGTTTCAGGACTTGTTGTTGATGACAGAGGTCATTTAACAAATATTCAAACTGGAAACTTCGATACTAGATATATTCAATCATTCCAAGTAGAAGACGGAGATGGTACTGAACTATCTATTACTCAAGGTAAAGAATGGAAATTCGTTGAAGGTGCTGGTTCAGGTGCATCCATTGATATTAATTGGACAGACACTTCTCCTGGTTCAGATGCAGATCCATTCGATCTTACCTTTGCTGTTACAAATACAGATAAAGGTTCATCACAGAATATCTTTAAGAATATCGTAGTTAGGAATTTAGCAGATAGCGTACTAGGAACAGTAGTAGCAGATAATAACAATGATACTCTTTATCTTGATGCTGGAAACTCTGGTATTACATTATCGGTTAGTGCATCATCAGATCATATTTCTATTAATCATGCTGATACATCAAGTCAAGCTGATATTAATAATTCTGGTAATACATTTATACAAGATTTAACCTTTGATACATACGGTCACGTAACTGGTGCAACTAGTGCTGCTGTTGTAATAGGTGACGGAACTACCACAGTTACAACAGCATCTGGCAGTGGTATATCTCTTGGTGGTGATACTAACTGGTCAGCTAATCAATCGGGCGCTAGTACTTTTAGCGTATCTCACGCAGATACTTCAAGTCAAGCCAGTGTTAATAATAGCGGTAACAATGTTATCCAAGATATTACTCTTGATGGATTTGGACATATTACTGATCTTGTTAGTAAAGATATTACAAGTGTTGGTCATGCAACAAATGCTGATAACATTAATATTGACGAAGCAAATGGTAATACTAACTACCAAGTAACATTTAGTGCTAACAACAATGCTGGATATAATAGACAATATATCGATACTGATAATGGCCACTTTAACTATAATCCAAGCACAAATCATCTTCATGGTTTTGCTGAAATTTCAGCAACAAAATTTGATGGTGCTCTAGAAGGAAATGCTGATACAGCTACTTGGGCTGATACAGTAGATGTTAATGATTCAAATGCAAACAGCAATTACCGCGCAGTTTGGCATAGTGGTGATACTCTATATTCTACTGCTGGAATAACATTTCAGCCGAATGATAATACAATATCTGCGACTACATTTATTGGTGCTTTATCAGGTAATGCTACAACAGCCACATCTGCTACAACAGCTGGAAGTGCTACAACAGCTACAACAGCTGGAAGTGCTACTAATGCTACTAATGCTACTAATTCTGATAAGGTGTATGTAAACCAATATAATAGTACCACTGTTATGAGAATTTTAGGTTCTCATAATGGTATTAATACCCAGGGTAATGTTTATTCAACTTCAGGAATAACTGCAAGGATGGATACAAATACTCTATATGCTACAACATTTAGTGGTGCTTTAAGTGGTAATGCTACAACAGCAACGACAGCAACGACAGCAACAAATGCTCATAACATTAATGTTGATGAAACAAATACTAATGCTAATTATCAAGTATACTTTGGTACACTCAATGGTTCATCATATCAAAGGCCTTATATTGATACTGACAATTCTCACTTTAATTATAATCCACATACAGCTCATCTTCATGGTTTTGCTGAAATTACAGCAACAAAATTTGATGGTGATCTAGAAGGAAATGCCGATACCGCAACACATGCATCTACAGCAACAAGTGCAACTAATAGCTCAAACATATATACCACGCAAACTGCAGGAACAGCTGGAGTACATTACCCTACGTTTGTAAGCGTTAACTCATCAGGAAACAAATCATTAAAATACGATCCTGGTATGATGTATGATCCAAGCACAAATATCTTAGGTGATGTTAACTTTAACTTCCAAGGGGATTTATCAAGGTGTACTGGTTATGATTACAGTGATTTAACGAGTAAACCTAGTATACCAAGTGCGGCAAATAATGGTACAATTACTATAGTCCAACCTGGAATATCTAATCAAGCATTTACAGTTGATCAATCAGGTAATACAACAATTACTTTAGTAGACAGTAATACAACATATTCTGCAGGTGGCGGATTAGATCTTAATGGTACAGTATTTAGTGTAGAGAGCGATCTAAGAGGTGATGTATCATATATCGGTACTACTAGTTACTACATGTATCCTCAGGGATTATCCAAACTTTCAATGGGAAGTGGTGGCGGCGGTTTCCATTGGGATCACAGTATGGGCCCAGCTATTGAAATTGTTGGCACCGGCGGGACGGGCAATTCTAGGATTAGTATTAATGCTGAAGTAAGTGGCAGTATGCGAGAAGAATTCAGGTTTGGCAATGATGGAACATTTCATGCTTCCGACGATATTGTTGCAGTCTCAAATACTACTGCATCAGATGCTAAACTAAAAGATAACATCCAAAAAGTTGAAGGTGCCTTAGAATTAGTTTCACAATTAGATGGTGTAACATTTAATTGGAAGAAAGATGGTAAAGCTTCAGCTGGTGTAATTGCTCAAAACATGGAAAAGGTAATCCCAAGTGCTGTTAAAGAAGTAGAAACACTTGGTACTGATGAGACACATAAAGTTGTAGATTATAACCAACTATCTGCATTCTTTATTGAAGCAATAAAAGAATTAAAAGAAGAAAATAAATATCTTAGAGATGAGATTGAAAATCTTAAAAGTATAAATAGATAGGTAAAAGTTAATGGCTATATACTCAAATTTAAATATTGACCAAGGTAGTACCTTTGATATAAAAGTAGATATTACTGATGCGGAAGATGCTATATTAAATTTAACGAATTACACTGTAGCAGGACAGATTAGAAAAAACTTTAGTTCCTCTACAGCTGTAGCCTTTGTTGCAACGGTATTTAATACAAGTGCTGGAACTATTAAGTTACTTCTAGATGCTTCTACTACTAATGCTATGAAGGCTGGACGATATGTATATGATGTCGAAATTACATCATCTACAGGAGTCGTTACAAGAGTTTTAGAAGGACAAGTAGAAGTTTCACCAGGTGTAACAAGATAAGGTAAAGAATAAATGGCTAACATGAAAGCAAAAATTCAGACAGGCGGAAGAGTTAAAGGTAAATCTAAAGCTCAACAAGAAATACAAGCTAAGTCTGTAACGGTTGGTAATTTCGAATTAACGCTAGGAGATCTAACAGACGTAACTGTTAATGGAAATCCTGATGGCGGAATGCTACAAAGAAATGGATCTTCGGGTAAATACGAAGTCATAACAAGTTTAGAGAATCAAAATCTCAATATAATTGGAGGCACATACTAGTGGCTAATTTAACAAGAATAAAAATCTTAACTACGGGTGCAACCACCAATGCCCCTAGTAATATTAAAACAGGTGAATTAGCATACTCATATGTAGCTGGTACACAAGCAAACAATGGTGATAGATTATATATTGGTACTGGAACAGAATCTGGTGGGGTTGCTTCTAGTGTCGATTTAATTGGCGGTAAGTATTTTGTAGGATTACTCGATCATGTACATGGTGCTACAACAGCCAATAAAGCGTTAATCGTAGATGTTAATAAACATGTAACAGAATTAAATATTGGATCTCTTGCTCTTGAAGCAACTGGAGGTTCAGGTCAAGTAGTAACAAGCATATCAACATCAACAACTTTAGCAGGTGCTACTAACTCTCAGTTAGTTACAGCACTAGCCGCTAAGACATATATTGATAGTGTTGTTACAGCACAAGACTTAGACTTCCAAGGTGATAATGGTGGTGCATTATCTATTGACCTTGATTCAGAAACACTTACTATTTCAGGTGATACTGGTATTACAACAACCGGTTCAGGTAATACAATTGAAATTGACCTAGATGATACTGCAGTAACTCCAGGGTCTTATGGTTCAGCTACACAAATTCCAACCTTTACAGTTGACCAACAAGGTCGTTTAATAGCTGCTAACCAAGTTGCTGTTGCAACAGCATTAACAGTTGACGGTGATACTGGTGCACAAGATGTAGATATTCTAACAGATGATTTACAGATACTTGGAACAACTAATGAAATTGAAACTGCTGTAACTAAAGTAGGTACAGATGTAAAAGTCGTAGTTGGATTACCTAATGATGTTACTGTAGGAAACGATTTAACAGTAACAACAGATTTAGTAGTAGGTTCAAACAAATTAACAGTCGCAGGTGCTACTGGTAATACAGTTATTGATGGCAACTTAAATGTCAATGGCTCTTCTATTAATCTTGGTAATGGTCTTACAGATAACGTAGTTATTTCGGGTAACCTTACAGTACAAGGTACAACAACCACAGTTGAATCAACAACTGTAACATTAGACGACCCAGTAATCGCATTAGCAGATAACACTTCTTCAAATACATCAGATGGTCTTGATCGTGGTGTAAGATTTAAATGGGGAACTGGTTCTGCAGTTGCTACTGGATTCTTTGGATTTGATATACAAACAGAAAGATTTGTATTTACTAAAGACGAAGATTTAAGTGGTGGAGAAGACGCTTCCGCACCATGGAGTGATGCTGAATTTGGAAACATTTATGGTACAGGTGCTGATCTTGGTAATATCACAGTTGGTATTGCTGATGACCAAACTATTACCACAACGGCTGGTAAGTTAGTACTTGATTCAGCTACTAATGAAGTTGAAGTAAATGCAGACCTTGATCTTAATGGTAACCTAGATGTATCAGGAACTGTAACACTTGGTAATGACCTTGCAGTTGTTCACGGTGGTACTGGAGTATCAAGCTTTACAGGTAACGGTGTATTTATATCAAACGGTGCAGGTACTGCTTTATCGCAAGTAACTGGTACTCAAGGAGATCTGATTCAGTTTAATGGTTCAGGTGTTCCATTCGCTTCTGATGTAATAGATGGCGGAACTTACTAAAACATAGCAATTGGCTTCCTAAACATTATAAATAGATATACGCTAATATATATTAGCAGAAATTTTATTTTTAATTAATATCTCTTATATAAGAGTTGAAACATAGGAGCCAACATTGGCCAGATTATCAGACATTCGTTTACGACGCTCAGCCGTCAGTGGGTCTATACCCAGCACATCTAATTTAAACCTAGGGGAACTCGCACTTAATACTGCAGACGGTAAAGTCTACATGAAGAAGAGCGTAGGCGGTACTGATACTATTGTAGAGGTTGGAGGTAGTGCCTCAGGAATAGCATCCAGCTTTATTGCGTATGAATATACAGCAACTGCTAACCAAACAACGTTTTCTGGTACTGACAATAATTCAAATACTCTAGCCTATAACACAGGCACTCCTCCTTCCGTTCAAGTCTTTATGAATGGTATTCTTCTTGATGAAGGTTCTTCTCAAGATTACACTGGCACTAATGGAACATCGGTAGTATTAACTACTGCTGCAGATGCTGGCGACTTAATTCAAATTCATGCTTATAAATCAGATGTCTCTATTGTAAACAATTTAAACTTTAATGATAATCAAAAATTACAGTTTGGTGATTCTCAAGACTTACAAATCTATCATAATGGTAGCAATAGCGTAATTAAAGATGCAGGTACTGGTAAATTATTAATAGGTTCAGATGTACTTGCTATAAGAAATGTGGCATTAAATGAAGATATGCTTACTGCAACACAAAATGGTGCAGTTAAATTATTCTATGATAATTCTAAAAAGCTAGAAACAACCTCAACAGGTATAGATGTTACAGGAACAATTACTTTTGATGGTGGTACTACATCTGCTAACTTAAACTTCGGCGATGGTGACAAAGCAGTATTTGGTAACTCTTCAGATTTACAAATCTACCATGATGGCAGTAATAGTTACATAAAAGAAAATGGCACAGGTAATTTGTATTTACAAGGTACGTCACTGGTTGTAAGTAATTCAGTGGGTGCTAATTATTTGGTAGCTTATGATGGTGGTAGTGTAAATCTATATCACAATGCAAACCAAAAACTAGCAACAACCAGCTTAGGTATAGACATAACAGGAGAAGTACAAGCTGATTCATTAGATATTGATGGTCTATCAGTTTTAACATCTAATAATAATGCAACACCTCTTACATTAGAAAGAGCTAGTCCTACTAGTAATCAAGTTGGTATACAATTTAGTGCAGGTAACTCAAGGTATTTTGGTAAAGGTACAGATGACGAACCATACTGGGCCACTTCCGCAAACCTAACCGGAGGAAGTAAAATTGTTACTGCAGGTAATTTTACTGGTATTTTAGATTCCACATATTACCAATCGGGTGATAATATTTCAGTTGGAACTATCTCTAGTGGTGCTATTACCACATCCGGTGATTTACTTATTTCAAAAACAGATCCAACAATTACTCTGCTTGATAATTCTGGAGCAAACACAAATCCGAATGGCACAATTATATTTTCCGAAGTCTCTGGTACAAGTAACTTTAAAATTAATTACAATGGGCAGAATGATAGACTAGAGTTTAGAGGGCTTATTGGAAGTACAGACACTGAGCTAGTACGAATAAACAGATCAACGAATCCTGCTCTACACACTTTTGGTCGCCAGTACATAGAGTATTCAGTTCAAGCAACAGCAAATAAAGCTTACGGTCTAGTTGTACGAGGAAATGACTCTGGCTCCACTGGAGAAGCAAGTAGTATTTTCTTAGGGGGTATTCAAAATACCGTACGAGGTGCTTACCTTGCGGCAGAGATTCAAAGTACAGCAAATGACCATGATTTAATTATTGCTACTTCAGGCCCTTCTGCTGAACCTTCTGAGCGTATGCGAGTTACTGGAGACGGTAACGTAGCAATTGGAAATACTACTGCTGGTGCAAAACTCGATATTAGACAAGATTCAGGATATGCTATTAGAGCAGAGAATAGTTCTGGCCACTACTTTAGAGTAGCGGCAGGAGGAGCAATAGAAGTAGGCGGATCTGCTTTTGTCGATGCAAGTAGAAATATTAGTGCGGCCAATATCACAACAACTGGATACCTAAGAGGTCCTTCCACATTTACGATTGACCCTGCAGCTCATGGGGATGATACAGGAACTGTCGTTATAGCAGGTAATCTACAAATAGATGGTACTACCACAACGATTAATTCTACTACATTAACGGTAGACGATAAGAATATTACTCTTGCAAGTGGATCTGCAAACAAAGCAGCAGCAAATAGTGCAGGGATTACAGTTGATTGTGGATCTGACACAGATGCCAGAATCACATATGCAAGCACAACTGATGAATGGGACATTAATAAAAGTATTCATGTAAGTGGTGCAGCAGGATCCGGGGTTAAAATTAATTCTGGTGCTGCTATTGTTGGTGGTGGTGCAACGGGCGGAGATACTCAGTTAATGTATTGGAACGGTTCCGCTGTAGCTTATGGTAGAAGCTCTTTAGGTGGAACAGTATCTGGTCATGAATTCAGAGTTGGTGGTGTTACTAAATTAAATGTAAATTCAAGTGGTAATACTATTGCTTCTGGAACTGTTAGTGTTTTAGGCGGAGAAATATACCTAGGTACTGCTGATTCAAGCAGTGGTCATATCAATGCTTTTGAGAATATGACATTTAATATTGATAGTGATAACGATGATACAAACCGATCTTTTGAATGGAATATAAACGGAAATAGTAGTTCTGGTACAGAACTAATGCGTCTTACAGAAGCTGGAAATCTTGGAATTGGTACAAATAATCCATCAGCAGCGCTTCATATATCTGGCACAAGTGCAGACCAAATAAGATTAGAAAGAACCAACCATGATACATTTAGAATAGGACTACAAAGTGCAGTTGGTTTAGGATTTCATAACGTAACAGACAATCGCACAGACATGATGATAAAAGGCGATGGCAAGGTTGGAATTGGCACAACTTCGCCAACTGAAAAACTCCATATTCATGCTGGAGGAATATATTCTACTCCTATCACTTATGCAGCTAACCAAGATAATTGGGGATTAAAACTTGGTGCTTCAAATAACGCAGGTTGGGACTATGCAGGTATAAAACTTAGAGTAGACGGCACTGGCAGTCCTCGTATGGCGCTTATGAGCGCCGGCTCATTAGAGACTATATCTCTTTGGGGCGGTAAGGTTGGAATCGGAACGACTGCTCCTACTCATAAACTACATGTTGCTGGTGATATTAGAATTGATAACGGTAGCGCATTAAAACTTTATAACTCGGCAGGAAATGCTTGGGCTCAGATAGCATATAATAATACACTAGACCATATTGAAATTCAAAGGTCTTTTCAATCTTCTACAGATAGTTATTATAATTTAGGTTCTTCTGGTAAGAAGTGGTTAAGTGTATATTCGGATACTATAAAAGCAAGTAATGGTACTCCTGCTGCTCCAACTTATACTTTTGATAGTGATCAAAATACTGGAATGTATATTGATAGCCAGGCAGATACGTTAAGATTTTCTGCTGGCGGTGCTCAAAGAATGTATCTTAATACCGCTGGTATTACATCTGCTTCTAACGTATATACAGCATCAGTTGGTGAATTTAGAAACTATGGTGGAACTTGGAAAGCAACAACGGGTACAGCAGCTGGTGACTTTGAGTTCCGTGGAAATACTGGTGGAACAAACACTGGTCTTATGTACATGGACACATCAACCGGCCGAGTTGCAGTAGGTGATGGATTTAATTCCACTAATGTTAAATCAGAATTTCAAGTGGATCATGCTGGTATCGATACATACGCTGTTAACACTTCAGCGACTAGTGCGGCTCAGGTAGATACATTCCCTGCAGCCGATTTTAGATCAGCTAGATTTACAGTACAAATTACTAACACAACTGATAGCACATATCAGATTACAGAAATACTTTTAATACATGATGGTACAACTCCATCAATGACAGAATACGGTACAATATTTACAGGTAGTGCTGCAGAGGCCACATTCGATGCTGATATAGTTTCGGGTAATATAAGACTTCTTGCAACTCCAGCATCTGCAGATTCAATGCAATTTAAGGTTGTTAGACATTCCATCTTAGTTTAGTAAATGTATAAATAGAAGTATAATAAATTTATTAACGCTAAACGGTGGAGAGTGAAACCTTATGGCAACACATCATAATTTCAGAATAAAGAACGGCCTCGAAGTGGGCGGTGTTCTTATAGTCAATTCGAGCGGACAACTTCAAGCAACCACAATATCTGGTGCAATATCGGCAACATCTATCGGTGTCACAAATATTGTTACTAATAAAGTAGTCAAATTCAATGGCACAATATTAGACGATTCAAACATTACAGATACTGGTTCACTAATCACACTTGGTTCTAATACTGCAGTAACAGGTAAAATACAACTAAATGATGGTGCAGATATCCAATGGGCAGGTGGATATGGTTCTAATAAACCTTTAATTGCAGCTAATAGTAATGTCTTAAATTTTTACACGCACGGAGCTAGTGGCGGCGTAGAGTTTGCGTTAACTGGAAGTGCAGTAGATTTTAAAAATAACCCAGCCACAAATGTAGGAACTATCTCTAGTGCTAGACTTATTGTAAATTCAGGAGCAAATGTAAGTCAATTTCATTCGCACCATACTACTGGTCATGATGATTGGCAGGTGTCACCTATCTCTATAAGAGAAAGAGGATTAAATACCAATAACTCAACCAATAATCAGTATTCTCCAAACTTAAACTTCCATTGGGCAAGTGTAGTATCAAGAAGTTTAACGATGACTAGCGATGGTAATTTTACCTTAGGTGAATGGACTTCTTCAGGTTCACCTGAAATGTCAGGCAATTTATCTTTCTTAAATACTGCAGGTTATAGAGTTAATAATACCAATGTAATAGACTCGTCTCGTAATCTAACCAACATAGGAACTATCTCTAGTGGTGCTATTACAAGTACAGGAACATCTACTTTTGGCGTAGTTACATCTTCTTCTTATAAGGTTGGAGCATCTACTGTTATTGATAATTCTAGGAATTTATTAAACATAGGAACTATCTCTAGTGGTGCTATTACATCTTCAGGTGTAGTTGGAATGGTTACAAGAGCTGAAATACAAGGGAATGGGGGTTGGGCATATACAAGGTTAAAAAATGGTGGTAATGTCATGTGGGATATTGCAGCCAACCCTAGTGATAGTTCTTCTGCTTTACAATTTAGACCATTTGGAAGTGGAACAAATGCTTCGCTTTTATCCACTTCAGGTAACTGGACTATAAATGGAACTATTAATAGTGGTGCAATTACAGCAACTACTGTAAATACTGGTCACGGAGCTAATGAGCTCTATGCCATGAACCAAAATGTTAGGACTTCTGATTCTCCAACTTTCCAAGATTTAACAGTACAAGGTAATCTTAGTATTACAGGTGACATTAATTCTTATAATGTCACAGATTTAGATGTTACAGATAAAACAATTACAGTAGGTGCAGGGCAAACAGAAGCAAACTCTGGAGGATCAGGTTTAATTGTTGATGGTTCAGGTGCCCAAATGCTTTGGGACGAAGGCGATAACAGATTTGAATTTAACAAGAATGTGTACACTACAGGTCAATGGCAAGGAAATGGTTCTGGTCTAAATACTTTAAATGCTTCAAATCTTTCAAGTGGAACAGTTCCAGAAGCTAGATTACCTACGCAAACAAAATATTTAAGAAGCGACGCCGCTGATACTGCAACAGGAACAATTACATTTAGTGCTGGTATTAATGTAGGTGATTTGGCAACCGGTGGTATTACAGGGTCTAACTATAATATTACTGGTGTAAATCAACTTTCCATGAATGATCCAGGCGAAGGTATTAATTTTGCTGGCTCAGCTGGAGTTACTTTATATGCTATAGATGATTCTACAGATTCAATAATGAACTTTGCAAATGCTACAGAATTAAGAGTAAATAATAGTAAAGTATGGACAACATCTAATGACGGCGGAGGCTCAGGATTAGATGCTGACACAGTTGATGGAATACAGTCATCTTCATTCTTAAGAAGTGATACTGCAGACATAGCTTCCGGAAGAATTACACTTCAATATGGAGAAACTTCAGACTTAAATAGTATTGGAGGTCCTAGAGGGGTTACTGCTTTCCATACTGCTAATGTCGGAGGAGTATCAAATCGTCCAGATACTGGAAACTACGCAACTGGTTTAGATTTTGCTTACTATGATTCAAGCGCAAGGTCCCAACTTGCCGCGGGTTCTGGAGGTAGTAATAATACTGCAGCATTTTATGTAAGATCGGAGGCTTGGAGTGCGACAAATAGTTGGACTTCTTGGTACAAGCTATGGCATACAGGTAACGATGGTTCAGGTTCAGGATTAGACGCAGATACTGTTGATGGCAAACAGGCTTCGAGAATTGTTTACGGAGATAACGGCACAGCAACAAATTCAATAAGTGGTGCGGCTTTAAATCCAAGTGGACATCTAAAAAGCGGCTTTTATAGAGTAGCATCTTCCAGTTCAACTATACCAAATGCTACATCAGTAAACTTTGTACTGCACACCTCTTACAATGTTGAAGGAAATACAGCTGGGTTTGATTTAGCGGCTAACGACTCTACGACGAGTAAGTTTTATTTAAGACCAGCAACAGGAGGAGGTAGAGGAGCATGGCAGACTATATGGACCTCTTCATCAGACGGGGCTGGCTCAGGATTAGACGCTGATCTATTAGACGGACAGCATGGTTCTTATTATACTAATCCTACCTCACTTCCAGCTAATGGAGGTAACTCTGATACTGTTGATGGATTACATGCTGCTTCATTCCTAAGAAGTGATGCCTCAGATAGTGGTGCATCAAGTTCCGCAAATTATTTAACTCTAGGATATCTTCATAATACTAAATTGCTTATTGCAGGAGGGACAACAAATTTTGCTGATGCATACAATGACTCTCCTTGGTATGGTATAGGTCGTACAAATGTAGCGGGATATCATAGCACACACAACAAAGCTCAGATAGCTTTTTATTGGGGGCTTACATTAAGAAGTTCTCAGGCGAGAATAGAATTATCTCCAGCATCAAATGGACCAATTAATTTTGGTGATGGTGGAACAGGTAACTGGGCAAAAATGACTAGCACAGGAATTTATCAAGGTACATCAAATCTTGTCTGGCATGCTGGAAACGATGGATCAGGTTCAGGTCTAGATGCTGATACTGTTGATGGTAAGCACAAAGATTACCTAATGCATTATAAAGGTCTAGTTTCTGGAAACTGGGATACTATTTTCAGTCAGACTGACGGGCACATGGGTGTATATGAAGTACAAAATACTGCAAGTGGACACAGCAATTACCCAACATCAGCTTATTCGTATGGTGGAGTTTTGTCATGGCAATTAGATAATTCTACTTTTAAATTATACGCACCTCATACGGGTCAACTACACTACCAAACTGGCTGGAATAACGATGAATATTCAGGCTGGAGAAAAATTTGGGATTCTGGCAACGATGGTTCAGGTAGTGGCTTAGATGCTGATCTTCTCGATGGACAGCAAGGTTCTTACTATTACCCTGCAAGTAATCCTTCTGGATATACAACTAACACAGGTACTCTAACAGCAGAAACAGTCTCATCTACAAATGCAGTAACTATTACAGGTACGAAATACTTCAAACCTGCGGGAACTGCTACGTCACCTCTTGGTGGAGGTGGAAGTGCTTCTTTACAAGCATATACTACTGGTACTACGGCTGCATATATGGCTTTCCATAGAAGTGGGGCGTATGCTATTAACTGGGGCTTAGATACTTCTAATACGATGGTTCTTGGGGGTTGGTCTTCAAGTACTACTGTACCTAGAATGAGTATTGGAACAAACGGGTTGATGGTTACAGCAGGCCAAGGAAACTTATGGGGCGCTGGTAATGATGGATCAGGTTCAGGATTAGATGCTGATTTATTAGATGGCCAACATGGTTCTTATTATACTAATCCTACTTCTCTTCCAGCAAATGGTGGTAACTCTGATACTGTTGATAATATGCATTTTCACAACCAGCTAGGTGTTGGTGAAAGAATAGACTTTACTGTTAATGGTGATGCCGCTACTTACTACCCTGTAGTTATAAGTGGTGGAGGTGGTGATAGAGTAACTGATTTCCAAATTTTTAGAGGTTATGGTGAAACTGCTCCATCTTCATGGGGTAGTTCTACTCACATGGGTGGACTTACTTTTAACTATAAAATTATGGGATCATCTGGGTGGGGTGGTTATCCTACTGGAATACGAGTTCAAGAATTTGGTGAAGTCTATCGTAGAATCTTTGGTGGTATTGCGTTTACAGCACATACGATGAAACACGTTGTATGGCTTAGAGGTGGTACAGCAACATATCATATATGGTCAAATGCTGATATTAGTATTGAAGTAAATGACAGTACATCAGCCTCAAACTATGTATCTGCTTCACCACACAAATGGTATTCGTATGATCATTCAAACGCCGCTTATGATGTTACTGTTTCGGAAAGAACATCAGCACAAGCTGACAGTGGAGTTGCTAACGAAGTATATCTTAATATGCCAGTATCGTATAACAGTGCTGGAACACCTGCTGTATACGGAATTGCTACAAGCGCGTATAACCATAAATTCTGGAATAGTTCAAACGATGGCTCAGGTTCAACACTAGATGCAGATTTACTTGATGGTCAACAAGGTTCATACTATACTAATCCTACTTCTCTTCCAGCAAATGGTGGTAACTCTGATACTGTTGATGGATTACATGCTGCTTCATTCCTAAGAAGCGACGCTGATGATACAGTAACTGCAGGAACTACTTACACTTTCCCAGCAAGTGACTCTCCAGCCATAATATCTACTAGAGGAAATGGAGGAGCGTCTCTATATGTAGGTGGGTGGTCAACCGGAACAAACTCAAATGGCATTCACAGAATTAGCTCTTCTTCTAACTTACACATTGACTCGGCAGCAGATGGTAATTTATACCTAAACTATTATAGAGGCGGAACAACTTATATCGGTGGAGCTAATGTGGCCTGGCATGCAGGTAATGATGGCTCAGGTTCTGGTCTAGATGCAGATTTACTTGATGGAAAACACGCCTCTGAGTTTGTTGAACACATGGATGGTTCACGAACTAACGCAACAAATCTTAATTCATATTTAACCAGTGGTTTTTACAATACTGGATCCGGAACCAATTCAAATAAACCTTCTGGTGCACCTGATTACGCTCAGTTAATTGTTGCTAAGGGTATAGATACGGGGCTTCAAATATATGGAGGGTACAACAGCACTTCATTATATGCACGAGGATGGCATCAGTCTGGAACTTTCTTTAGTTGGAATAAGTTATGGAGTGATAATAATGATGGTTCAGGTTCAGGATTAGATGCTGATTTGCTTGATGGCTATAACGCAGAAGAAAGTGCAGTAAATAATAGTATTGTAAAAAGAGATGGCACTGCTTCTGTTAAAGCTCATGGCTTATCGTTGATGAGAGTATCGACAGCGACAACTGGAATCAGCTGGTATAACGAATCATATTATAACTGGCAAGATTACATGGGAGCGCCGGGACAAGGTAGCTGTGGACCAAATGGAAACTTAACACCTCCTACTGGATTGGCTGGTGTAACATCTTGGGCATTACGTTCAAGAATGGAAGGCGTAGCTACTTATGGGTGGAACTGGGAAACTGGTACTGGCGGTGGTGGTGGTGCGACTGCAACATCGAAAATGTCACTAAACGCTACTACAGGTAATTTGGCCCTTGTTGGTACCTGCTCAGCTTCAGGTTTTTACGATCAGAACAGTAGTGGCTTTTATGTAGACCCTGCTAGTTCAACAAATCTTCAAAGTGTTACATCAACTCCAGCATTAAAGGTTACGCAAACAAACGGAGGGGGAAATAATATTGGCTCTCTTTTCCAGAATTCGTCAGGAAACTTTGCATGGGGTTGTATTGCAGAGTATAGAATCAATGGAACAGCTGGTACTGATAAACCTTCAATTATATTTTCTCATGTTAATAATACTGAAACATATACAGTAGGTTTTGGTTACACAGACAGTAACTTTAGAATTAAGAAAGATCACGGCCATAGAAATGGTGGTTGGGGAACTTCATTAATGACGATGGATAGGTCAGGTAACGTTACATTTGCTGGTAACGTAACTGCTTATTCTGATGAAAGATTAAAGACTGAAATAAAAACAATTGAAAATCCACTTGATACTATTAGTAAATTGAGAGGTGTTACATTTAAATGGAAAGAGTCTGGCGATGACAGCATGGGAGTTATAGCACAGGAAGTAGAAGCTATAGCCGAAACTAAGTGTCTTGTATCAGAAACTCCTGAAGACGGGAATGGCGATATTAATCCTAAAAATGTAGCTTATGGTAACATGGTGGGATTACTTATAGAAGGCATGAAAGAACAACAAAGTGTTATAAATAGATTGGTACAAGACATCAAAGATCTCAAAGAGCAAATTAAATAGGAGTTTATGTGGCTAAATCCAAAGGTAGACTATTAGCAGAACTACTAGCTAGTGACGGTAAAGTAAAAGAAAGCAAAAGTGCACTAGATATCTCTGGAGGTAAACTAGCGCCTAGTGATATTCCAACTCTTCCTAATAGTAAATTAGAAAACAGTAGTATTTCTATTGCTGGACATAGTACATCGCTTGGTGGTTCTGTAACTCTTAATACTGGTGATATTAGTGAACACACTAATTACAAATATTATACTGAAGCAAGAGTCAGAGCAGCTATAAGTGCTTCTGGAGATTTATCATATAATTCATCCACAGGTGTTATATCGTTTAGTGCTAGTGCTTCTCCAGTTATAAGCGTTAATAGCGCAACTGGTTCAGTCGTACTTGATACAGGTGACATAGCCGAAAACGGAAATCTTTATCATACAACTGCAAGAGCTAGAAGCGCTATAAGTGCAACAGGTTCACTATCATATAACTCAACAACTGGTGTTATGTCATTCACGATGCCAGCACAGAACACTTCTAATATTACAGAAGGTAGTAACCTTTATCATACAACTGCAAGAGCAAGAGCAGCGATAAGTGCAACAGGTAATGCAATAAGTTACAATTCTTCTACAGGTGTTATATCATCTACGTTTGAAGAATCGCCAACATTTACTGGGCATGTATCAGTACAAGGTAATTTAAATGTTGGTAATTCAAGTGCCGGTAATCTTATATTTAAGAGACCTAGTGCAAATTATATCTGGGCAGACCAAACAAGTGGATACTTTATATTTGGTACAAATGGTCGAGGAACATCATATGCGAATAGAGCCATGGCTCTTACTGCAGATAATGATGCGAACTTTGGTAGAGATGTTAATGTAGTTAGACAAGTATCAGCTCCAATATATTACGATTCAAATAATACTGCATACTACGTCAATCCAGCCACTGGTTCAATACTTAATAATTTAGATATGCGAGGCAGTAGCACTATGCTGCCAGCGCATGCCTATTCAAACACACACGATGGAACTAATGTATATTGGCACGTTGGATCGGCTGCGGGAAGCACAAATAAAGTTCTTAATTTAAGAGTTTATAAAAGCGATAACACTAATTATACAATACACAAATTTACAACAGCTGGTCTAGAAGTAGGTGGAACTATCTCTAGTGCTGCAATAACTTCTACAGGAGCTTCTTCTATAGGAAGTGGAACACTGCATGTCAATGCAACAGAAAACAGAGTAGGCATAAACACAAATAGTCATATAGGAACTGTTTTAAATATCCTTGATGTTGATGATGAAGACGCAACCTTAAGACTACATACAAATACAAATAGTCACAAACCAGTACTTAGAATGAACGCTAAAAATTCTAGCGGTACACAATCCTACGCTGATATTAAATACAATCCAGATTCTCCAAGTTTAAATTTTCATGTTCCATACAATGAAACAACACCAACCCTAAAAATATCTGATAGTTTAATTACAGTAGATGGAACCTTAACAGTTAATAGCACCGTAAGTGGTATCGGAGATATAGATTTTGGAAAAGCTATTCCTGGTCATAACACTTCATCTCCTGCAAGAATTACAGCATCTAGTACTGGCCAATTATACATAGATTCTACACAGAATCAACACCTATTTCTTGGTTGGTATAATAATGCAAGTTATGATGTAATATCAGAAATGAATGCTCGATTTGCTTCATATAAAGATAGAAGTGATACAGCGTATTTTGTGAATCCAGCCGGTGCAAGTAATATTAGAAATTTAGTAATTAAAGGTACTACAAGTGACTCTTCAACAGATGGACTAACTGTAAAAGATAGTTCTAGTTTAGACCTATTTAGAGTTAGAAATGATGGAGTTGTTTTAGTATCAGACAATTATTTCTATGTAAATAGTAGTCAAGGTGCATATTTTGATGGAACAGTAAGAGCAAGAAATGGCATAACAGATGATACAGGTCAATTAAGTATAAATTCATCTACTGGAGACATTACATTTAATAGTGCTGATTTTAAAAATGTTGGTGCTACTGAGATGAGTGGTCAGTTATCATTTACAAGTAATAATACCGCTATTAGAATGAGAGATTCTGCTGGTGCATATACCAGAACTATGATTCTCAATGGTAGTAACACAATGTATATTGGTCCAGTTGATACTTATGCCGGAGGCTCAATATTATATGGAGCTTCTTCTAATGTATCAGGACAAACTTTTAATGTTGGAGGTAATACAAAATTAGCAGTTACAGGTTCTGGTATTACAGTTACTGGTACTATTACCGGTGATATTACAGGTTCATTGTCTGGTACAGCAACACAGGCTTCTAATCTTAACAACCATAATACTGGAAATTTATCAGAAGGATCTAATCTCTACTACACAGATGCAAGAGTAGGAACATACCTTTCAAATAACGGATACGCAACTCAGTCAACTATTGTCGCCGCAATTACTGATTCTGCACCAACTACATTAGACACACTAAACGAATTAGCCGCGGCGCTTGGAGATGACGCAAACTTTAGTACAACAGTTACTAATAGTATTGCGACAAAAGCTCCATTAGCAAATCCATCATTAACTGGTAATACAAGTATTGCTGGTAATTTAGTGATGTCTAATAGTACATCTGAAATTAGATTGGGTTCATACTTAAAATTACATGGTGCAACAGGAAGTAATACTGCAACACTTTCGGTAAATGCTACTTATGACGGAGCTCAGACTGATTCTTGGACTCCAGGTTATTCAGGTGATGTAAACGCTGGTATGTTTATGTTACGTCAATTTTCTGGTGGTTCTGGTACAATGCAAGTCTATCAGAAGAAACATGGAACAACCTCATCATCAACGGGAAGAGGCACATTCACAAAAACCGCAGAATTTAATCATGATGGATATTTTTATGGAAGAAATTTAAGATCAGAAAGATATTACTCTTCTGATAATACAGCATATTATACTGATCCATCTGAAACTTCAGTAGTTAATAAGTTTATGGTTAACGGTGGTGGTAATAACTCTGGTAAAGCAGATTTTGCTGTAGGCACAGGTGGAAATCCTCAAGTATCGTGGAACGGCAATCAAGTTCAGATTGGTGGTACCGATATGAACTGGAATGGTAAAATAAACTATGGCAGTAACATATTCAGTATGGCTGCATGGGATGCCCAAATTGATTTCTTTATTCAGGGTGGTACTACAAGTAGAAATATAGTATTTAAACCTTCTAACGCTGGAACAGCAACAGAACGATTAACTATTCATGGAGATAACGGCGCGGTAATTGCAAGTTCTCAAATGAGAGCTCCTATTTTTTATGATAGCGACAATACAAATTATTACTCAAACCCTGGCAGTACCTCAGTATTTAATGCATTAACTCTTTCGACATTAAATGCTACAACATTAAATGTTTCTGGCAATACTCAACTTGGTAATGGAAGCGGCGACATTACACACATTAATGATATAGTTCATATTGGTGCTACTGATAGTGGTGATTCTGATTTATACTTTGGAGAAGGTGGCACTAACAATATTAGATACGGAGTCCATTGGGACTGGGACTCAGGATATCGATTTACGTGGAACACAAGAAATAATGGTACTGATTCAACGTTGTTCTATTATGATACTAATAGTACTAGTTACATTCATTGGGGAAGAAGCCATCATATTGCAAACAACGATATAAATTATGTCAATCAATTACATTTTAATGATGATGTCCGGTTTCTTGATGAAGGGAATAGTAGTTATCTAAGATATAAGTCTGGCCACACAACAACCGGTGGTATTAAATACTATAACGGAAGCGACGCTTTACAAGGTTATGTTTATTTTGATACTGCTGGGTTTGGCCTATTATCTGCGGATGGCAGTTGGGGAGTTAGAACCTGGAATAGCGGAACTCACATATATCACGCGACTAGATCGCCAGTCTATTATGATTCTGACGATACTACATATTATGTAGATCCGAACCACACAACTACAAGTGCAAAGTTTGCTGGTAATGTACAACATACTGGTCTAACAATGACATCTGGTAGTGATGTTGATCAGTTATATACAGTAACTGTCTCAGCACAATTAACTACTTCATGGCAAGATACTGGAATAAACGGTACTGATTTATCGACTGGAACCTATATAGTACAAATATACGCTGATAGCGATGTTCCTAGATATCATTATCAAGAATATTATTCAGGTGTTATGAGTTGGTATAATGGCGGCACTAATAGCAACGAGGTTGATGAAATTACTTTGCATAGAGCAGGCCATGCGCCAAATGACGGAAATATATTCTTAAGAACACTAAGACATCCAAGTGGCGGAGACAATTTAATGCTACAGCTAAGAGCGACACACAATTCCACCAGTGCTAGTAATTATATATTTAAATTTAGGAGAATGATATAGTGGATTTACCTATAAATAGTAATATGAAATATACAAATAGAGGATTAAGAAATGGCATTTAGAACCGGTGACGGATTAGAAGTTAATGGCATATTAGTAGTCGATGCCGGTGGTAACATTCAAAGCGTTCCATCCGTCGCTATAAACCAAGCTAAATCCGCAATGGACTCTACTAACCTCAAGCTTGAGGTGAATGGTGATATGTCTGTTAGAGCGGGTGGCTATCTATATCAAGGTATAACTAGTACTAGTATTAACTCATGGAAGACTCGTATTGGTAATGGAAATAGTTCTACCCTTTATATTAATTCTCAAGGCCTTCAAGTTGATAATACAGGTTACGCAAATCCAGCTTTAATCTTTTTAAAAGCTAATGCAAGTGGTGTTGATGGTACGACATTCAGAGACCTTGACAATACAGCATATTACACAAATCCTGCAGCTACTTCTGAGATGATTAAACTAAATCTCCATTATTCTCAAGTATGGAGTGAGACAACCCAGGGCGGGGGAACAGGGTCACTTCACCTTGATCCAAACAGTGCTACCGATCACGCCGGTGGTGCTATTACATTTGGCGCTTCAGACACATCAGATGGCACAAATGCACATGCAGGTATCTATGTAAGATCGGATGGTAGTTATGGTACTAAAATGTATCTTTCAACTACAGACTCATATGGATCAGGTTCAAAAACTGCTTTAAAGATTGACCATACCGGTGTAGTATCATCGACAAGATCAAGAATTTCATCAGCCTCTGACATGAGAGCTAGTGTCTTTTACGATTCTTCAAACACAGATTTTTATGTAGACCCTGTAGGTAGTTCAAAGCTATATGGGTCATTAATGCTAGGACATACTAATTCACAACCTGGTTCTTTAGTAATATACGATACTGGCAATAATGCATTAGAAATTAAAGGAACTGGGTCTAATACTTTTGAATTTGATCTAACTGGAACTGGTTCAACTGGTTCTGTTACATTTAATCAGTTTAATGTTGCAATTAGTGGAAACTTAACAGTAAATGGTAGTTTGGCAGGTAAATCAGATAATACTACTGAGATAGGAACTTATTCTACTGGTGCTATTAAACGAATTCGTATGGCTCAAGGTGGAGAACTCCACTTCGGCGATACTACAACTTCTAGCCCTCTTGGAATAACAGAGGGAGCATGGGATAACTTTGCAGACCAAGATAGAATGAGCATTTACTATCGTAATAGTTTAAAATTCTTTACTGGTACTTCAGAAAAAGCTCAGCTTGATAATGCCGGAAAATTTAGTACTGTTAGTATGTTAGCATCTCCTAAGGTACAAGGAGGAACAACTTCAACATTGACAAGCGCAGGTAACCTTGCTGTTTACGATACCGGTAATCCTTATATCTCTTTCCATACTGGTACTGCACGAACTGCATATATGCAAGAACTTAGTGGAAGATTCTATTTTGGTGAAGTTCCTTATACAGAATCTGTAGGGTCTTTCCGAGCACCAGTCTTTTATGATTCTGACAATGCTAATTATTATTTAGATCCATCATCAACTGGAACATCATTAAATGTTGCAGGTAATGCAATCATTCCAGGTTATGCAAGTATTGCTGGAGTTGAGTTAAGTAGCGGAGATACTGTAAGTCTAAGTGGAGCCGCTAATAATCAATGGGTAACTGTTGCAAACTTTACCGGATCTCGTAAAGCCGATATTATAGAAATATATGATAATGAGAGTAGCAGACACAACTATGTGAAAATAGAAGCGGCATGGTCATATGGTCAGGGTTCAATTCAAATTCTTAATGCTGTAAGACACGGTAACCGCACTATAAATCAAGTGCGTATGTTATATAATACTGCTGACAGAACATACGGTACTGGTAAACTTCAAGTTTATATGACTAACTGGAATACCTCGTATACTCTAAAAATAAAACAATTAGGTTTTGGTAGATCTGGTTGGGGCAGAGCAACAATACCAACATCAGTTGAAAATGGATTGCCAAGTGGATATACTATTCACGAAACAACTGCTATGGAAGTTAACGAAGATCCTAACGGAACTATGGGTACTACAGGTAGAGCAGTAGTTGGTCAAGGTATCGATGTATTCCATGGCTCTCCTATAAAATTCCACACAACCAGCGGTGATGGTATTTCCACTGAAAGAGGATTTATTGATGCTCAAGAAGGTGGCCATTTAAGAATTGCTACATCAGGCGGAGAAAATATTGTATTCAAAGATGGCGGAGTTAGTGGCACAACTAACTTAACATTACTTGGTACTGGTGAAATGGTCAAAGAGGCCACTGAAAGATTCACTATTAAATCGCACTCCAACGGATGGGAAGGTGGAATGCGAATGTATGCCCAAAACGGTAGTACTATATTCCAAATTCATCCAGATAATAATGGCCATATGTATGTAGATCAAACATGGCGGTTTTCTAATAATACACTGGGGTCTGGATATGGCAGATTAAGCCATCACACTGGGCACCTTGTTGGTGGCTATAATAACGTAGGGAGCAGCGGTGGCAAATCAAGTCCAATCTATACTATAGGATCTTCTTATAATCCTACAGATGCATCGATTAGTGGTATGTACGGTATTGGTTATACCACTTATAGTGCGTCTCTGATGAATACAGCGCTTGCCGGCGCGACTGACTGGGGCATGTATGTCGCGGCTAATGGCACAGGCAGAGTGTGGCTGGATGGACATAACGGAAATATATCCTCTGCAGGATCGGTATATGCATCTACATTCTATGACAGTAACAATGCAAACTATTATTTAAATCCTGCCAGTACTTCGTTCCTTGATTCAATTAGTGTAAAGGTTGGAGCTGAAAACACAGGTGGTGCTAACTCTAGTACAGTAGGTCTCATCATGAGATATGGTGGCTCATCTTATAACAATAATACTTGGGCTCATAAATTCCATAAGCACGATCACGGCGGTGGTGTTCCCCTGTATCTATCAGAAACAATAGGTACAGGTGCTTGGTCTGGAATGCAGAGATGGGGTAGTTACTCTGGTGATAATTATAAAAATGTGTTCTTCTCTGCTTTAAAAGTAGTGGGTAGTGTCGACGCAGATGCATTTTATGATAGAAATAATAGTGCCTACTTCTTAAACCCGTCTGCACAAGGTGGAAATTCATTAAAGACTATAGGTGATTGGAGACAGGACTCTGGCACTTGGTCTGGTGAAGTTGCAGGCAAGATGCAATACCATGCTAATAACTGGTATATACAATCATCGTCAGAAACTATCTTTAGAAATGCTAGTGGCGTAAATACCATGATTCAAAACATGAGTAGTGGTGAGATGACTCTTACCGGTGATTTACGCTTATCCGCCAATGCCAATCTTACTCGATTAGCACATCACAGTGGGCATTTAGAAGGCACATACAATAACGTTGGTTCCAATGGCACCAACTCAAATCCAATTTATACCATAGGCTCTGCTTACAATCCTAGTTCTACTGCATTGGGTAATATGTATGGTGTTGGATATGCAAGTGCAAGTGCGGGATACATAACCGGTGGATTAAATACTGGTAATTGGGGAATGTACGTTGCTGCTGATGGTGATGCCAGAGTTTGGTTAGAAGCTTCGAGCGGTAGAGTGTGCTCATTAGCTGATATGAGATCAGCCGCATTTTATGACATAGATGATACTGGCTATTATATGGATCTATCAACCAATGATAATTCCCTTGTTATGAGAGGTACTATTCATGTAGGCCCTGAAGGTAACATAGGATTAGGAAACACAACGCATCCTAAAAGAGTAATTCCTGGAGCAGCCGCAGCATGGGCTGGAAGTGGTACGACTACTGGTCAGATTGTTATTGATTTACCAGGTACATTGGCTAACTACGATATGTTATACTTTGAAGTTGACGTATACGAATATAGTGGTAAAAATGCTACTAAGATTATTGTAGGTGGACATAACTGGAACTCAGGTGGTAACGGCAACACAGGTTCTACGATGTGGCATAACGTTGGTGTAAAAGTTATTGGTGATATGGACAAACCAATCTACTTTGGCTGGAGAAATAATGGCTCAGTAAATAAAAGAGTTATGGTCATTGGAGAGCCTGCATCTAGCTGGTCTTATGGAACGGTTCGTGTATCAAGTGTATCAGGAGCAGATGATTTTTATGTTGGTTCTATTGATTATACCGGAGATTGGGCCGTAACACAAAGTACGAGCTCATCAGTATTTACTAAAAGCCCAACAACAGATTTTAATAGCGTCGGTACACAGACACTAAAAACGCATGGTAGAATGCAGGCTTATGGTTATCAAGGAAATGGTAACGTAGGTGGAACTGGAAGTGCGTCATGGCATCCAAGTGGTGTATATTCAAACGGAACTAACTGGTTATATGGCCAGATAGTTATGAATAATAACTATATTTCAGGATGTAGATACATAGCAGTTGGAGCAGATAATTCTGAATCTCATATTCTAAGAAGAAACAATGCCAATAATACAGAAATTAGAACACATGCTAGTGGAACTGCTGGTTTACTTGTCAGAAATGGATCTGATCAATTTAGATTCCAATTATATGGTGATGGCACTAATTATGGTTTCTTAGATAATACTTGGGGGTCGTGGGATTTACAAAAGACTACAAACGGTCATTTGTATATGAATGAAAACACGGCTTACTACTTAAATCCACCTACTAGTAGTTTATTGAATAATGTAACCATTGCTGGTCAACTTAATATGAATGCTGGCAACTATGAAGGCTCTATTGTATTTGGGGCAGTTGATTCTTGGCATACTGGTATACGACAACACGATGATGCAGATGCTGAACTTCGCATTTGGGCCGCAAACTCAAATGGTAGAATACACATTGCTACAGGATATAATGGAGAACCTGCAAGTATTTCAAGACCTACCGATGGCTTTGTTGTTGATCATAATAACGTAGGAATCGGGCCAGGTTTTCAGTCTATAGATCCTAGTGAGAAACTTCATGTGATAGGCAACATGAAGTTAACAGGTAATTTAATTGGTAACGCGAACAGCGCTACCTTTAAAGCAAATACTGTAACTTCTTATGGCTCTTGGTGTACTTCTGGTAGTAGAGGTGGTTATGACGGTATTGTATTTGATAATGGTGGTGATGCAGCAATCATGTTTGACGGCTCTGGTAATGGAGGTGCGTATAGACAATCTGGTGGTGGGTGGTACTACTATTTCCATGTTGGCAATAATTGCTTGGGCCTTAACGAATCGACTACTTCATCAAGTTACGGAGCTTATCTAACCGGATCATTTTACGCAACTGGAAATATAACTGCGTATTCTGATAGAAGAGTTAAAGAAAACATCGTTCAAATAGATAATGCTTTAGAAAAAGTAAATAAGCTAGAAGGTGTGTATTATAACAGAATTGACGATGAAAGTAAAACAAAGGAAATTGGTTTTATCGCTCAAGACGTAAATGAAGTTGCACCTGAGTTGGTAACTTATGCAGAAGACGTTGATCAATACGGTGTCAAGTATGGAAATACTACTGCATTACTAGTAGAGGCAGTAAAAGAATTAACACAACAAGTAAAAGACTTGAAACAAGAAATAAAGGAAATAAAAAATGTCAAGTAAAACAGTAACACATATAGCATGGCATCCTGATAGAACAGTGCCAACTGAAGCACCTGCTACCATGCAAATAGATTATAGTGATAATTCGCAGGACATCTTAGTTGCAGGAGCAGATGTTAGTGATAAGTTACAGCTGGTACAAGATGCGCATGCTGTATTATTTACAAGTTAAGTAAAAAACTATTATAAATAGATATAGAGGAATTAACCTCATGCACAATTTATTAGGAGAATAAAATGGCAATCACATATACTTGGGAAGTAAGTTCCCTAAAAACTAAGGCAGAAGGCGATAATGCTGATGCCGTAATTCAAACTTATTGGAAAAAAACTGGTACCGACGATGATGGAAACGTAGGATCCTTTAGTGGAGCTACTCCATTTACTTCGGTAGATGCAGATCCATTTGTACCATTTGCTGACTTAACCGAAGCTGATGTACTAGGTTGGATTCAAGCTGTTGTTGTAGATGATTATGAAGTACACGTTAATGGTGTAATTCAAAAACAAATCGACGCTCTTGTATCACCGGTAGCAGAACCAGATCTTCCATGGGCAGGAGAATAAAATGGCAATTACATATAACATAGCAGAAGCATATACTGGAACCAGAGTTGACAGTCATCCTGATCCGGATAACGAAGGTGAAACAATTGAAACTACAATTGATGTTACAGATGTTGAAGTAACATTTACTGACGATCAATATACACCCGATAAAGTTCACACTCGTATGGTTAACGTTTGTTTTGATTCAGAAGGCAATTATGACGATGCAGCGACTTTAGTTAGAGTCGGCGAAGTTATGGCTGGAGTAGAACACAAAATGGCGCTAGGCGTTATTAGTTAATAGAGGACCAAAAAATGGCAAAACCTAACTCAAGAACAACATTAATTGATTATTGTTTAAGATCATTAGGTGCACCTGTAATTGAAATCAATGTAGATGAAGACCAAATCGAAGATAGAATCGATGAAGCTTTTCAATTTTACAATACATTTCATGCAGATGCCATTGAAAAGGTCTTTTTAAAGCATGAAGTAACTGGAAGCACCTTAGCTTTATCAGCATCTGTTGCTGATAATTTTACGGTAGGTGAAACCATTACTGGTGGAACATCTGGAGCTACGGCTATAGTTCATAACACTACTGCAGGTTCAAACTTAGTATATGATTCACTAGGTAATCCTAATTTGCCTTTTCAGGCTAATGAAGTAGTAACTGGAGGTACTTCTAGTACAACCGGAACCATATCTTCTATTACTTTAGGAGATATAGAAAATGGCTATCTTCCTACTCCAGACTTGGTTAAACAAGTAACAAGAGTATTTCCATTTAATGAGAATCACACTACTGACATGTTTAGTATTGATTACCAATTACATTTAAATGATATATATTCATTAGGATTTATGGGGAACTTATCAGAATACTATATGACACAATCTTGGTTATCGCTATTAGATTTAATAGTTGATACAGACGATAAACATATAGATTTTAATGTCCATAGAAACAATCTAAGAATAGATATGAATTGGAAAACTGAAGTTGTTATTGGTTCATACATTATAGTAGAATGCCAAAGAGTTTTAGATCCAGACGCATACACTGATGTATATAACGATTACTTTCTTAAACGATATGCCACAGCATTAATTAAAATGCAATGGGGTATTAACCTATCAAAGTTTGAGGGAATGGTAATGCCAGGTGGCGTTACATTTAACGGACGACAAATCTTAGAAGACGCCAAAGAAGAAATAAAAGAATTAACAGAAGAAGCTCGCTTGGTCTGGGAAGATCCAATCGACTTTATGACAGGATAAATAAATGCCAAGAAGCGTTTACTTTTCTCAGGCTGTAAAAACTGAGCAGAATTTATACGAAGACTTGATCATAGAGTCTCTTAAGATATATGGTCAGGATGTCTATTACTTGCCTAGAACAATGCTTAATAGAGATGATATATTAGGCGAAGATAGTGCATCAAAATTTGATGATGCGTATATGATTGAAGCTTATATTGAAAATGCAGAAGGGTTTGAAGGTTCAGGGGATTTATATTCTAAATTTGGATTAGAAATTAGAGACGAAGCTAATTTTATTATCTCTAAAAGGCAGTGGGAAAAACTTATCGGTTTTTATCAAACAAACAATGTTAATCCTACACCAGAATCTGGTGATCTTTTATTCTTACCAATGACAAACAAGTTCTTTGAAATTATGTTTGTCGAACATGAACAACCTTTCTATCAATTATCAAATTTACCAGTTTATAAACTACAATGTAGCCTATACGAATATAGTGATGATGATTTTGAAACAGATGTTGTTGCCATTGACACAGTTCAAGCTAGGAATTCATATCTACAAACGATGACAGTTTCCTTAACAGGTGGTAATCATTTTGAAATTGGAGAAACCATATCACAGATAATATCAACTGGTCCTACTGTAACAGTAAGTGGTGAAATACAAACTATTGTTAAAACTTCAGATATTGCTGCTGATATTAGCGTAAGTAATATCGGTGTAACTGGTTCAGAAGGTCAAGGAAAGAACTTCTTGGTATCTCCTACATTAGGTTTGGTTGGAGAAACTAGTAGTAACACATGCTATATAACTGACATTGTTACTATAGGCGATAAGGATGATGCTAATACATTTGCATCAGATGGTCAAGCAGAAAATGTACAATTTGAAATTGAAGGTGATAATTTTATAGACTTTACCGAATCTAATCCATTCGGCGATCCATCGGAGACTTATTAATGTTTGGAGATCATTTCTATCATGCTACATTGCGAAAATCAGTAGCAGTATTCGGAACTATATTTAATAATATAGGTATTGTTAGAAAGAAAAGTGATGGTACTGTTATTAATCAAGTTAAAGTTCCATTAGCGTACGGACCTAAACAAAAGTTTTTGGCTAGGTTAGATGCTGATACTATGAACGATGCTTCTTTTGCAATTAAACTTCCTAGGATGTCGTTTGAAATAACAGGCCTTGAGCAAGATCTAACATCAAAATTAAATAAAAGAGCACAGATTACCGAAGCCCATGGTAGTGATTCTACTAGAAAGAAAACAGTTAAACAACAGACCACATATTCTATTGGAATGCAGTTAAACATTATGGCTAAAAACCAAGATGATGGTTTACAAATTATAGAACAAATACTTCCGTACTTTCAGCCAGAGTACACAGTTACAATTAAACCTATTGATGGTTGGACTACTTATAAAGAAGATGTGCCTGTTACGTTAACTAGTGTTGCTATAAATGACGAATACGAAGGTGATTTTGCTAGTCGTAGGGTATTAACATATACCTTAGACTTTACAATGAAAATGAGATTCTTTGGACCAACACAGAATCAGTCAGTTATTAAAGAAATTGATATAGACTTTTTTGACAAAAATAACACAGGGCAATTTTTAGAAGGAATTAACTTAGCAGTAAATCCTAAAACTGCAAGTGAATCAGATAATTATACTATAACAACAACGTATGATTATTTAAATGTTCCAAATAGTTTTGTATTATCATTAGATGATATATCAGATACGTTCCTTGTAGGAGAAACTATTACAGGAACATCATCAGCATCTACTGCTGAAATAACCGCTATAAGTGGTTCTACAATTACAGTTGACACGACAACTGGATACTTTTTTGAGGATGAGACTATTACTGGATCTGCTGCTAACGTAACTGCTACTATTTCTAGTTATACATAAATACTATTATGAAGAAAGATAAAATGATGGATAGTTTGGCAAAAAATTTACCTCAAAAATCTGAGAGTAAATTGCCAGTAAAAGATCAAATTGATATTAAAGATATTAAAGACGATTACGAATTTTCCAGAAAAACTTATAAAGATTTAATTAATACAGGGATGCTATCTCTGGATTCACTTGCGCAATTAGCTCAAGAATCTGAACATCCTAGAGCATTTGAGGTATTATCTAAGGCTATTAAAGATATCGGTGACACTACTGATAAACTAATGGTACTACAGAAAAGTAAAAAGGATTTGGTCGATAAAAAAGGACCATCCCGTGAAGTGACAAACAATAATTTATTTGTTGGAAGTAGTTCTGATTTACAAAGATTATTATTAAAACAAGATGAAAGTAAAATTATAAATGAGCCAAATAAAGAATAACGAATTCGGTTATTTAGGTAATCCTAATGTAAAGCGAGATGGAGTCGAGTCAGAGTTTAGTATTGACGAAATTCGTGAGTATAAAAAATGCATGCAGGATCCAGCGTACTTTGCAAAAACATATGCTAAGGTTATATCACTTGATAAAGGTTTAGTATCATTTGACTTATGGCCGTATCAAGAAGATATGTTCGATCACTTTCATAAAAACCGATTCTCTATTGTTTTAGCATGTCGACAAAGTGGTAAATCTATATCATCAGTTATATTTTTACTTTGGTTTGCGTGTTTTCACCCAGAAAAAACTATTGCTATATTAGCCAACAAAGGTGCAGTTGCTAGAGAGATGTTAGCACGTATTACTTTAGCTTTAGAAAATTTACCCTTCTTTTTACAACCTGGCTGTAAGGCTTTAAATAAAGGATCAATTGAATTTAGCAATAACTCTAAAATTATTGCTGCAGCAACCTCTGGTTCTTCTATTCGTGGTCTTTCTATTAACCTATTGTTTTTAGATGAGTTTGCTTTTGTAGAAAACGACGCACAGTTTTATACATCTACATATCCAGTAGTATCATCAGGTAAAGATACTAAAATTATTATAACATCTACTGCAAATGGCGTAGGTAATGTGTATCATAAGCTATGGGAAGGTGCAGCAACCAATACAAATGAATTTAAACCTTTTAGAGTTGATTGGTGGGATGTACCAGGAAGGGACGAAGAGTGGAAAGAACAGACTATTGCCAATACTTCATCGCTTCAGTTTGATCAAGAGTTTGGTAATTCATTTCATGGACGAGGAAACACTCTTATTCCAGCTAATGAGTTATTAGCACAAAAGGCTTTAGATCCAATATCATTTACTGAAAATATATTCGTATATGAAAATCCAGTAGAAAATCATCAGTATATAATGACAGTCGATGTTGCTAAGGGCAGAGGATTAGACTATTCTACGTTTACAATTATAGATGTATCAGTGGATCCATTTAAACAAGTGTGTGTATTTAGAGATAATAACATATCGCCAATACTATTTCCTGATCTTATATATAAATGGGCTAATCATTATAACGAAGCATATACTATTATTGAAAGTAATGACCAAGGTGCAGTAGTTTGTAATGGTTTATATTATGATTTAGAATATGAGAATATGTTTGTTGAGTCGATGGTAAAGCGTAATGCACTTGGTGCTACAATGACTAAACGATTAAAACGAATTGGTTGCTCAGCAGTAAAAGATTTAATTATGGAGAAAAAACTTCATGTCATCGATGCTAATACTATTATTGAAATGAGTACATTTGTAAATAGAGGATCATCATGGGAAGCTTCGGGTAATAACCATGACGATTTAATGATGAATTTAGTATTGTTTTCTTGGTTTACTACTACTGATATATTCCATGGTATAACGGATATAGATATGAAAACACTTCTATATAAAGAACAACTTCAGGCTATACAAGATGATATGCTACCATTCGGTGTATTTAGTAGCGATGAAAATAACACTAAGGAAGTTGATAGCGAGGGCAATGTTTGGATGGAAGTAAACAAACACCAAGGGCTTTATTAGAATGTTAAAACATATAAATAACTATGATTGAATATAACCGTATTATGAGAACATATTAACTAACTCAAATTAAGAGGATAAAGCGATGGCATTTCAAGTATCACCAGGCGTCCAGGTCAAAGAAATTGACGCAACGGGCGTTGTTCCTGCCGTATCAACCAGTATTGGTGGATTCGCAGGGTCATTTAATTGGGGTCCAGTTGACGAAGTAATTACGGTAGGTTCAGAAAAGAATCTAGCTGAAATATTTGGTCAACCTACAGACGTCAATACCGCTAACTACTTTTTAACTGCTGCTGGATTTTTAAAATACGGCAGATCATTAAAGGTTGTTAGAGCAATCAGCGGTCACGATAACGCGACTTCTGGTACATCAGGAGTACTAATTAAAAATAGTACTGATTATGAAACTAACCATAGCGATGGTGCACCTGCTGCAGGTAACACTAACACTATGGGAGGCTGGGCTGCAAAATACCCTGGCACACTAGGTAACAGCCTTAAGGTTGAACTTTGTGGACCATTAGGATTTGCAACCTGGGATTATAGAGGTAGCTTCGATTCAGCACCTGGAACATCAAATTACGCGGCAGACGTGCTAGGTAAAACTACTGCATTGGACGAAGTCCATGTTGCTGTAATTGATACAACAGGCTTATGGAGCGGAACACCAAACACAGTTTTAGAAACTTTCCCATTCGTAAGTGTGGGATCAGACGCTAAAGCAGACGACGGCACAACTAACTATTACGTAGATGTTATTAATAACAGATCAAGCTACGTTTGGTGGTTAGCGCATCCAACTATTGCAAGCTCAAACATTGGAGCACCTATTGCTTCAACAGCAGCATACGTAGTAGGTGCAGTAGTACAAAGTAGACCATTAGCAGGTGGATCTGACGATAACGCACCAACAGTTGGTGAAATATCGACAGCATACGATCTTTTAGCAGACGGAGAAACAGTAGATGTTAATTTACTATTTGCTTATCCAGATGCTAGTGGAGCAGTAATTGCTAATAAACTAATCGATATGGCTTTAAAAAGGAAAGACTGTATGGCTTTTGTTTCACCTCCTGTTTCTGAAACAGCAGGTATTGCACCAGGTACTGCATTAACTAATGTAACTACATGGGCCACAACAGTAACTAAGAGTTCATACGGATCAGCAGATTCAGGTGCTTTATATGTGTACGATAAGTACAATGATAAGTATCGTTGGATCGGTGGCGCAGGTCACATTGCTGGACTATGTGCTGGTACTGATTTAGCAGCAGATGCTTGGTTCTCACCAGCTGGTTCGACTAGAGGTCAACTACTAGGTGTTACCAAATTAGCATTTAACCCTAATCTAGCACAAAGAGATGAGTTGTATAAGGCTAAGGTCAACCCACTCGTATCTTTCCCTGGAGAAGGAACTATTTTATTCGGAGATAAAACTTTATCACCTAAACCTTCAGCATTCGACAGAATTAACGTTAGACGTTTATTCATCGTATTGGAGAAAGCAATTTCTACAGCTGCTAAGGGACAACTCTTTGAGTTCAATGATGAATTCACTAGAGCACAATTTAGGAATTTAGTTGAGCCATTCTTAAGGGATGTAAAAGGCCGAAGAGGAGTTACAGACTTTAAAGTAATCTGTGACGAAACAAATAATACAGGACAAGTAATTGATTCTAATAGTTTTGTAGCTGATATCTTTATCAAGCCATCAAGATCTATTAACTTCATTACCTTGAACTTTATAGCAACTAGAACAGGCGTCGATTTTTCAGAAATCGCCGGCTCTAATTAAGGAGAAGTATAATGGCAATTTTAGGTATAGATGATTTTAAATCTAAGCTGACAGGCGGTGGTGCAAGACCTAACTTGTTTAAGGCTACAGTTAACTTCCCAAGCTATGCTCAGGGAAATGTGGAATTAACTTCATTCTTGTGTAAAGCAGTAGCTATCCCATCTTCTGTAATCGCTCCCATTGAAGTAAATTTCAGAGGAAGAAAGATGTCAGTAGCAGGTGATAGAGCATTTGAACCAGTTACATTAACTGTCATCAATGATGCTGCATTTGAAGTTAGAAATAGCTTTGAAAGATGGATGAATGGAATTAATCAGCACAACGCAAATACTGGATTATCAAACCCAACTGAATATCAGTCGGACGTAGTAATCGAGCAATTGAATAAGGCTGGAGAAACTGTAAAAACTTATAACGTAAGAGGATGTTATCCTACTAATTTATCTGCAATTGATTTAAACTATGATTCTGAGAACGCAATCGAAGAATTCACAGTTGAGATGCAGGTAACTTATTGGGAATCTGACACTACTTCTTAGTCGTATAAATAATAATATGGCAGGGACAATTGCGTCCCTGTCAATATTGTAAAGGTAAAAATTATGGCAGAATTGTTCGGATTTGAGATTAATAGAAAGGTTCAAGAACCTGTTAGACCTTCCTTTGTTCCTGATACAGAAGCAGAAGGAACTGGTGTAATTAGTACAGGTGGTCACTTTGGCCAATACCTTGATATTGATGGAGATAAAGTAAAAAACGAAAATGAGCTTATATTTAAGTATAGAGACATTTCTGTTCAGCCTGAATGCGATGCTGCTATTGATGATATTGTAAACGAAGCTATTACTGGAGACTTTAATGCGGCTCCTGTAGCAATTGTATTGGATAGATTAAAAATATCTGATAACATTAAGAAAAATATCAGAAAAGAATTTGATAATGTTTTAGAGCTATTAAATTTTAATAGTACTGGGCATGATATATTTAGAAAATGGTATGTAGATGGTAGATTACCATACCATATGATTATAGATGATAATAACCCTAAGGCGGGTTTAAAAGAATTAAGATATATTGATCCTACTAAAATTAGAAAGATTAAAGAGATTGAAGAAGAAACTGATCCTAAGACGGGTGCAAAGTTAATTAAAAAATCTAAAGAATATTTCATGTTTCAAGATGTACACATGGATAGAGCAAATCAAGGACTTAAAATTCACCCTGATTCTATAGCATATTGCACATCAGGAATGTTAGATCCAAGTCGTAAAAGAATTTTATCGCATTTACAGAAAGCTATTAAACCTGTAAATCAGTTAAGGATGATGGAAGACTCGTTAGTTATCTATAGAATATCTAGAGCTCCTGAACGAAGAATTTTTTATATTGATGTAGGTAATTTACCTAAGGGTAAGGCTGAAGAGTATTTACAGAACATCATGAATAAGTATCGTAATAAATTAGTATACGATGCTAAAACTGGTGATGTAAAAGACGACAGAAAACATATGTCAATGTTAGAGGATTTCTTTTTACCAAGAAGAGAAGGCGGTAGAGGTACTGAAATATCTACACTTCCAGGTGGAGAAAACCTAGGGCAAATAGATGATATAATCTATTTCCAAAAGAAATTATATAAAGCTTTAAATGTTCCTATGAACAGATTAGAGCAAGAAGCACAATTTAGCTTAGGTAGAGCTACTGAAATAAGTAGAGATGAAGTTAAATTTAAGAAGTTTATTGATAGAATAAGAAAAAGATTTTCTGATATCTTCATGCAGGTATTAAAAACACAGCTTTTATTAAAAGGTGTTATTACTAAAGATGATTGGAGAAACTGGAAAGAATATATAGCATTTAATTACATTGAGGATAATTACTTCAGTGAATTAAAAGAATCTGAAATCATTCGTGAAAGATTTGAAATGTTAGCCACACTTGATGAATATGTAGGTAAATATGTATCACATGAATGGGTACGAAAAAATATTCTTAGACAAGATGATGACGAAATCGAGGCACTTAGAAAGCAAATGGATGCAGAAAAAGATGCTGGCGATGACGATGACCTTGATCTTGACTTATAAAAACTTATAAATATATAAACAAGAGGAACTGAAATGAGTAGTATAGAATCATTAATTGATAATTTAAAAGGTAACGATAATGTTAAAGCTAGTGATAACTTTAATAGCATTATGGCTGATAAATTAAAAGATGCACTCGATGCAAGAAAAATCGATTTAGCATCAACAATGACCGATCGAGCTTCTGAAGCTGAAGAGTCATAAAGGAACAACTATGAAGTTAATATCTGAATATACCGATAGTAATATCGAATGTTATACAGAAGCTACCAAAAATGGTGGCAAACAGCACGTCATTGAAGGCGTGTTTATGCAGGCCGATCAGAAGAACAGAAATGGTCGCATATATGAAAAACAAATATTAGAGGCTGCGGTAGAAAAATACGTAGTCGAACAGGTGAAAAGTGGACGAGCAGTAGGGGAATTAAATCACCCTGAAGGTCCAACAATTAACCTGGATAAAGTTTCACATAAGATTACAGATCTCAAATTTGAGGGAAGTAATGTTATTGGAAAAGCATCAATTCTTAAAACCCCTATGGGACAAATCGTTGAAGGTTTGCTCGATGGAGGCGTTAAGCTTGGTGTATCAAGTCGTGGTATGGGTAGTCTTGTACAGAAGAATGGTACTAGTTACGTGGGCAAGGATTTTATGCTTGCAACTGTAGATATAGTCCAGGACCCTTCCGCTCCAGAGGCATTTGTCAATGGAATTATGGAAGGTGTTGATTGGATATGGAATAACGGTATCTTAACTGCACAAGAAATTGAATCAATTGAGACTGAAATAAAGCGTACTCCTAAAAAGCATTTAGCTGAAGCAGAGATCAAAGCGTTTAAAAATTTCCTCTCTAAACTTTAATTCTTAATAGGAGAATATAAAATGTCATTAGAAGACGCAATTAAATCCACTGCAATTGCAGAGGAAGAGGCTGTGTTAGACATCTCTGAAGATGCTGAGCTAGATTCTGAAGAAGAGCTCGTTGAAAACGAAGTTGGAAACGAGGAAGAAGCTTTAGATGAAGAAGTAGTAGCCGAAGCAAAGGTTGAAGAAGACGAAGATGAAGACAAAAAAGACGAAGAAAAAGTCGAAGAGTCTGCACCTGTAGTCCCTAAAACTAAAGCTGGTGTTATTAACGCTGCATTGGAGATGTTTAAAAAGGCCAAAAAGGAAGACGCGCAAAAGCTATATGCTAAATTGACAAAAGTAGAAGAATCAGAAGACGATGGATCAGTTGATAAAGCTGTTGACACCGTTGCTAAAGATAAGAAAGCACCTAAAGCTAAGCTAGAGGCTGCTGACTATTCTGAAGATTTGGATATCTTAGTAGCTGAAGAAGCTACATTGTCAGATGGATTCCGTGTTAAAGCTGGTGCGATTTTTGAAGCTGCTTACGCAAGTAAAGTAGGTGCAGAAATTGACAGGCTAGAAGGCGAATACGCGCAAAATCTTGAAGAAGAAGTCGCTGATATTCAGAGCTCACTCGTAGAAAAGGTAGATTCATACCTTAACTATGTTGTTGAAAACTGGATGAAAGAAAATGAAGTAGCAGTAGAGACTGGACTAAGGTCTGAAATCGCTGAAGACTTTATGAGTGCACTTCAGGTAGTATTCAAGGAACATTACATTGAAGTTCCAGAAGGTAAGGTTGATCTAGTAGATGAGTTATCATCACAGGTTGCTGAGCTAGAGGAATCACTCAATAAAACCACAGAAGAAAATATTCGTTTATACGAGTCAACTCAATCTTTAGAAAGAGCTGAAATCGTAAGAAGACATTCTTCAGGCTTGGCTGAAACCGAAGCTGAAAAGTTATCATCATTGGTAGAAGACATTGAATTCGATAACGCTGAATCTTTCGAAATGAAAGTATCAGTTGTTAAAGAGTCATACTTCAAGCAAGATGTTAATGAATCAGTTGACGAAGTAAATGCCGCAATTGGAAATGAAGAAGCTGACGAAGTTCAGTCTATCTCTAGTTCAATGGCTGCTTACACTCAAGCTATAACTAAATCTATTAAATAAAACATAAACCTAAGGGGAAATAAAAAATGTTTAACGCAGATAAAAATCTAGTAGAGAAATGGACTCCTGTCCTTGATCACGAAGATGCTCCAAGCATCGGTGACAAGCACAAGAGAGCTGTTACTGCTAGACTCTTGGAAAACCAAGAAATCGCACTACAAGAAACCAGAAATCATTCTGATTTTCAACTTAATGAAACCGCAGCTAACGCTACTGGTTCTAACATTAGTAACTTTGATCCAGTATTGATCTCTCTTGTAAGACGTGCAATGCCTAACCTTATCGCATACGATATCGCAGGCGTACAACCAATGAACGGACCTACTGGTCTAATCTTTGCAATGAAGTCTAAGTACAGCACTCAAGGTGGTACTGAAGCTTTATTCGACGAAGCAGATACTGACTTCTCAGGAACTGGTACACACGAAGCTGATCCTACTGGATTAATGGGTGTAGTTGATTCTGGAGACGCAGGTACTTCTATCGCTGACGAAGCTGATGTTGTATCAGGATTCGGTTCTGGTATTACTACAGCTAATGCAGAAGCTAAAGGTACAGCTGTACCCGGTTCTGCTATCTCAAGTGCTAACCAGTTCGGCGAAATGGCTTTCTCAATCGAAAAAGCTCAAGTACTAGCTAACTCAAGAGCTCTTAAAGCTGAATACACTATGGAACTTGCTCAAGATCTTAAAGCAATCCACGGTCTAGACGCTGAAGGCGAATTAGCTAATATTCTTTCTTCTGAAATCCTTGCGGAAATCAACAGAGAAATGGTTAGAACTATTCTTGCTAAAGCTAAAGTTGGTGCTTTACAATCAAACGTTGCTCTTAAAGGTGCGTTCAATGTAGACACAGATTCAGACGGCAGATGGATGGTTGAGAGATTTAAAGGTCTCATCATGCAACTCGAAAGAGAAGCTAACGTAATCGCTAAAGAAACAAGAAGAGGAAAAGGTAATTTTGTACTTTGTTCTTCTGATGTTGCTTCAGCACTAGCAGCAGCTGGTCTTCTAGACTATACTCCTGCTCTTTCAACTGACCTAAATGTTGACGATACTGGTAATACTTTTGCTGGTGTTCTTAACGGTAGAATGAAAGTATATATCGATCCTTATGCTACTGGCGATTTCGCTTGTGTAGGTTACAGAGGTTCAAATCCATACGACGCAGGTATCTTCTATTGCCCATACGTTCCTTTAACTATGGTTAAAGCGATTGGCGAGAATGACTTCCAGCCAAGAATTGGATTCAAAACTAGATATGGAATGCAGCAGAACCCATTCGTGGGAACAGCTACAGGTGCGGGTACTAACCGTGTCAACCCATATTTCAGAATCTTTAGAGTAGACGGAATTATGGTTTCATCATAATCTGAATATTTTAATTCTGATGGAGAGGGGTCTTAGGATCCCTCTTTTTTTGTCTGAGTTCTATACTAAAAGACTTATAAATAGTATTAGGAGATTATTATATGGCCACACTAACTTCAAATAAAAACTATTTAAGTCCTGTCGGATTTAAGTTTACTATTGACAATCAATTGTACCCTAATTTAGAATACTTTTGTACTGCAGTATCTTTACCATCAATTAGTATTGCTGAAGCACCAATGCCTTTCAGAGGAGCTAATGTAGGGTTTACTGGAGACAGAATTACATTTGACGATTTAACTGTTAAGTTTAATATTACTGAAGATATGGATAACTATAAGGAAACTTTTGATTGGATTCATAATATAGTTAATGCTGGAGAGCAATTTAAATCTGATGCTATTTTAAATATATTAACCTCGCACAACAACGTAAGTAAAACTATTAGGTTCAAAGATGTTTTTCCTATTAGTTTAAGTGGTGTTGAATTTACAACAGGTGCCACTGAAATTGAATACTTACAAGCAGACGTAACTTTTAAATATACCTCGTTTGAATTTATATAATAACTACTATCATATATAGTAGTATAGGAAATTAATTATGTTAGATATTGAAAAAATATTAGAAATGTGGAAGAAAGACTCAAACATTGATGAAATGCAACTTGACGAATCTTCTAAAGACTCAGCAAAACTCCACGCAAAATACCTAGAATTTGTAACACACAATCGTTTAGATCTTAAGAAAAGAGAAATGGAATTTAAGGTTCTACTTAAAGATAAGTGGTTGCATTATAATGGAAAAATGTCCAAAGAGGATATTGACGATAGAGGCTGGGATTACGATCCATTAAATGGATTAAAAGTATTAAAAGGCGATATGGATTATTACTATGATTCTGATCCCGATATTCAAAAAGCTCAAGCCCGTATTGAGTATCTTAAAACCACTGCAGACACACTAAAGGAAATTTTAGATAATGTTAAGTGGAGACACCAAACTATTAAAAATATGATTGAGTGGAGAAAGTTTACTAGTGGTATTTAAATGGACATAGTGACAGTTAAAAAACTTAACGAAACCTTTATACAGATACTGACTGATCCTGGTATTGAGCAAGAGTTGGCAGAACACTTTTGTTTTTATGTTCCAGGGTATAAATTCATGCCAGCATATAAAAATAGGATGTGGGATGGTAAAATACGCTTGTACGATCTTAGGCGTAAGACGTTGTATGGTGGGTTGTTCCAATACCTTAATGAATTCTGTGAAGTTAGGGACTACACCCTGAAGATAGAGGAAGATGAGTACTATTCAAGGCCTGATATTGAACAAATTATTGATATTGAAGGGTTTATGAGTGAATTACGGCCTAGCGTGAACGGTAAGGGTATTATCCCCCATGACTATCAACTTACGGCACTCTCGCTCTTGCTTTCAAAAACTAAAAGCCTTCTACTATCACCAACGGCTTCTGGAAAGAGTTTAATCATATATTTAGCTGTTAGATATTACCTAGAGACGTATGATAACAAAGTCCTTTTAGTAGTACCAACGACGTCACTTGTTGAGCAGATGTATTCTGACTTTAATGACTATTCTCAACTTGAGGATTGGAATGTAGAAGATAATTGCCATAGAATATACTCAGGCAAAGAAAAATATAATATAAAACCTAGGGTTATTATTACCACATGGCAGTCAATATATAAGATGCACCATGAGTGGTTTGAGCAATACGGTATGGTTATAGGAGATGAAGCACATTCATTTAAAGCTAAGTCATTAACTTCAATATTAGAAAAATGTACAGAAGCTAAGTACAGAGTAGGTACGACAGGAACCCTTGATGGAACATTAACTCATCAGTTAGTTTTAGAAGGTCTGTTTGGACCTGTTCATAAAGTTACAACAACAAAAGAGTTAATGGACAAAAACACATTAGCACAATTAGAAATTCAAGTATTACTTTTAAAGTATGCAGACGAGTATTGTAAACTTGTAAAGAAAATGAAATACCACGATGAGCTAGATTTTATTGTAAAGTACGAACCACGGAATAATTTTATTAGTAATTTAGCTTTAGACCAAGATGGAAACACACTTATACTATTTCAATTTGTAGAGAAGCATGGTAAACCATTGCACTCGCTTTTACAGGATAAGATAAGTAAACTACCTCGTTCCGAGGAAAGGAAATTATTTTATGTCTCAGGAGAAACCGATGTCGATACTAGGGAGAAGATTAGATCAATCACAGAGCAACAAGATAACGCAATTATTGTTGCTTCCATGGGTACTTTTTCTACTGGGATTAATATTAAGCGTCTTCATAATATCGTATTTGCTTCACCGAGTAAGTCTCAAATTAGGGTTTTACAAAGCATAGGAAGAGGGCTAAGGAAGAGCGCAGATGGTATAAATACTAAAGTGTACGATATTGCAGATGACCTACATTGGAAGAACAAGAAGAATTACACATTAGAACATGCAGGTGTACGAATTAGCATATATAGTAAAGAGAAATTTAATTATAAAATATTTGAGATAAAAATTTAATGGACATATCGGTAAGACAATTTAAATTATATAGTGGCGAAGACATTATTGCCTTAGTTAACAAAGTTGATGGTGAAAATTACGTTGTCGAAAGACCATTTAAACTTATTCAAAATTTAGTAGGTCAATACCAATTAACACCATGGTTCCAATTTTCGGACCAAACCCTATTTAAAATACTACGATCGAGAATTATACATTCAGCAGAAATTAGTGCAGAAATAAGAGAAGCCTATATCAGTATAGCTTCACAGAAAAGAACTTTGGAGACGCCTGTCGGCGATTCGGACTCTGAAGGTTTAGAAGAATATGTCAGAATGTTAAGAGACATCGATCCTACCAGCGATATGGAGGAACCATCAGTTGATGATGAACCAAAGGAACGAACAATACATTAGCTTTATATTACCCTCCCTCGGAACCACTCTATTATTATACCACGTTTTCTGTAATTTGTACAGGACTTTCTGCAATAAAAGGCAATTAAAATGATATATAAACCTGATCAAAATGAGATGATGTTTTGCGACTATAGAATACATCGAAAGAATAAAGCATTAGTAATCGATAAAGATCTTAACATTCAAAAGTTTTTTAACTTTAATGATGGGGACACCCTACGCGTTAGCGTTAATGAAACAGACGATGGATTAATGCAAACAACATTCACAAAACTATGTACAAATGAATGATTTTATGGTATAATAGTACCTATACAACATTAATAATGGAGATTTAACTATGGCAGATCCAAAGCAAAAGCCACACTATATTAATAACAAAGAATTTTCACTCGCTGTAGTTGAGTATGTTACTAATAAAAATAAGTTGGAAGAAGAAGGTAAAGAAACCCCTAAGGTTACTAACTATATTGCCTCTTGCTTCTTAAAAATATCAGAAGGTTTATCCCACAGACCAAACTTTGTAAGATACACATACAGAGAAGAAATGGTTATGGATGCAGTAGAAAATTGTTTAAAGGCTATTTCTAATTACAATATTGAAACAGCAACAAGAACTGGAAAGCCAAACGCATTTTCATACTTTACTCAAATTTGTTACTTTGCGTTTATTCGTAGAATTACAAAAGAGAAAAAGCAACAGGATATTAAATTTAGGTTTATTGAAAGAATGGGTATTGAAGATTTTGCTCAAATGGGGATGGATGATGCAGGTGCACAGCAAACCATGGAGTATGTCGATACACTAAGACAAAGAATCGCTAAGGTTAAAACTTCTGATGAGAAAATTAAGAAATTTGCTAAAGCTGAAAAAGATTTAGAAAAACTAGAATTGTTTATGGTATAATATGAAAGTAGCTATTTTAAATGACACACATTGTGGTGTAAGAAATTCATCAGATATATTTTTAAATTATCAAAGAAGGTTTTATGAGGAAGTATTCTTTCCTTATTTGAAAGAACACGATATTAAACAAATACTTCACTTAGGCGATTATTACGAACATCGTAAATTTGTTAACTTTAAAGCTCTTAACCAAAACCGTAGAGACTTTTTAGAACCAATGCGAGATGCTGGTATTACTATGGATATTATACCTGGTAATCATGATGTGTATTTTAAGAATACCAATGAGCTTTGTTCTCTAAAAGAATTACTAGGTTATTTTACATCTAATGTTAATATTATTATGAAACCTAAAGTATTGGATTATGCTGGTTGTGGTGTTGCTGCAATTCCATGGATTAACAATTCTAACTATGCTGAATACACAAAGTTTCTTAAGAACTGTAAAGCTTCTATAGTAGGAGCACATCTTGAGTTAAAAGGTTTTGATATGATGGCAGGTATATCTAATCCTCACGGTATGGAGTCTGATATATTCCAAAGATTTGAGCTAGTGTTATCAGGACATTTCCATACAAAATCATCTAGAGGACCAATTCATTATCTCGGTTCACAGTTTGAATTTACTTGGGCAGATGTTGATGATCCAAAATATTTTCACATATTAGATACAGAAACTAGAGAGATTACACCTGTACGAAATCCTATTACAATGTTTAAAAAGTTTGTGTATGACGATGAAACTCATGATTATTCTGATATTGATATGGAACAATTTAAAGAAAAATTTGTTAAGATTATAGTATTAAATAAAAACAATCTATACATGTTTGATAAATTTATCGATAAGTTACAATCTATTGAAACATACGAATTAAAAATAGCAGAAAACTTTGAGGAATTTTTAGGAGATAGTGTTGAGGACGATAAAGTTTCCCTTGAAGATACTACTGTTCTACTAGATTCATATGTTGAAGCAGTCGACACTGAACTAGATAAAGATCATTTAAAAGTTGAATTGAGAAAGCTTTATACCGAAGCTCAGAACCTAGAGGTCGTATGATAAATTTTAAATATGTTAAGTGGAAAAACTTTTTGTCCACTGGAAATGAATTTACAAAAATACAATTAGATAAAACACCATCTACTCTTATAGTAGGATCAAACGGAGCAGGTAAATCTACATTACTAGATGCATTATCATATTCTCTATTTGGTAAAGCACATAGAGATATTAAGAAAGATCAATTAGTTAATTCTATTAATAAAAAGGGTACTGAAGTAGAAGTTGAATTTGAAATTGGTGGAGTTGATTTCAAAGTCAGAAGAACTATTAAACCTACTAAGTTTGAGATATTCCAAAATGGTAAAATAATTAATCAAGCAGCAAATGCTAGAGATTATCAAAAGTTTTTAGAACAAAATATACTTAAATTAAATCATAAATCGTTTCACCAGGTAGTAGTACTAGGTAGCAGTTCCTTTATTCCTTTTATGCAATTACCACCATGGTCGCGTAGAGCAGTCATTGAAGATTTATTAGACATTAACATTTTTAGTAAGATGAATGGTCTATTAAAGGAAAGGAATTCTAAAATTAAGGATGAACTAATAGATTTAGATCATAACTTAGAATTAGTAAAGTCTAAAATACAAAGCCAAACTAAATATATTAAAGATCTTCAAGGTATTAATCAAGATATGATTGATGCTAAGTATGCTACGATGAAAGAGCATAAAACAGAAATCCAAGGATATGTTAGTAAGTCTGCAGAGCTTGGTGAAAATTTATCTACGAATCTAGAAGAAATTAACAGATCATATTCAGTTACTGATTCTGATATCAGACAGCTTCAAAGAAAAGAACATGAACTAACTGATAAAATAAAAGGTATGGTCAAAGAAGCTAGATTTTATGAAGACAACGATCATTGCCCTACATGCGATCATGACCTAGAGGATAGTTTTAAAGAAACTAAACTTACTCAAATTAAAGAAGAAGCTAATAAAATCCAAAACGAAATGTCTAAGGTTGTGAAACAGATTAGCTTCCTAGAAAAAGAAGCAACTCTTGCTAAAAAGACACTAGAGCATTTACTGAAAAAACAAAATCAAATAACCACGAATAACGAAGCTGTAAGTTTACTACAAAAAGAAATTGATAAAATCCAAAAAGACATTAGAAGTCTTAATGGCCAATCAGGTGATATAACTACAGCAAAGACTGACCTATCAGATCAAAGAGAAAAGAAAGATAGTATGACAGAAAAGAAATTGTCATATGTAGAAGAAAGAACATACAACGAAGTTATAGGTGAAATGCTTAAAGATACTGGAATTAAAACCAAAGTTATTAAGCAGTATTTACCTGTAATGAATAGATTCATAAATCAATATTTACAAGTATTGGATTTCTTTGTAGCTTTTCATTTAGACGAAGCATTTAACGAAACCATTAGGAGTCGTCATAGGGATGCATTTAACTATTCATCGTTCTCAGAAGGTGAAAAACAAAGAATCGATTTAGCATTATTGTTCACATGGAGGATGATTGCTAAAATGAAAAATTCAGCAGCCACTAATCTACTAGTTTTAGATGAGACATTCGACTCATCACTAGATCTTGATGGTATTGATAACCTCACCAAAATCCTAAATACTCTAGAAGAAGGAACCAATGTGTTTATTATATCACATAAGGGCGATGTTCTAGAGAATAAATTTAGGTCTAAAATAGAGTTCTATAAGGACAGAAACTTTTCTAAAATAAGATAAAAGTGTAAAATAGGCTAATTATTTTGCAAATAAATGCAGAAAACCCTGTACAATCCACCATCAGCCTGGTATAATAGTTATATAAATTAAGGAGATAAGGATTATGAAACAAGGTTTAATTTTACACCACATCGCTACAGGGATCATTCAAGAGGTTCCTTTAAACGGCAAAGAGATGCAATTAGCTATGGATAATGGCCCTACTGTAAACGATAGCTGGGACTTAATGGTAGCTTCAGTAGCCTCTAGGTCAGACATTACAATCAACGACGGCAACTGGGATTTAGAAAAAATCGTGGTCGACGGCGTTTCAAGGGTAGCACATTAATGAATAATAGTTTAGCAAAACTTCTAGCAACAGAAAATATCACTGTCCAAGTTGGTAACTATAATACTGCTTGGTTTGATATTAAATCCAGAGTACTAGGTCTTCCAGATTGGAAAGACATGTCAAAGGACGTTGAGGATCTTTTTATAGGTCACGAAGTAGGGCATGCATTATTTACTCCATACGAAGGCTGGCACGATAGCCCAGAAAAATTAGAAGGATGTCCTAGGTCATACATTAATGTAGTTGAAGACGCTAGGATTGAAAAAAACATTAAATCAAAATATCCTGGATTGGTTGGACCAATGGCAAGAGGATATACTTCATTAGTAGCTAAGGAATTCTTTGGCGATCTTACTGATATTGATTGGGCAAAAGTAAAGTTAATTGATAAAATTAATCTTAAAGCTAAAATTGGTACATTACTAAATGTTCCAATGAACTCTGAAGAATCAGCATTATATAACGCTACAATGGTTACTGAATCATTCGAAGATGTTTTAAATGTTGTTAGAGATATTTTAGCTTATACTAAAGAAAACCAAGAAGAACTAATTCAAAAACCAGAGACGCTTCCAGATTTTGATGAAAGCGATACTGAAGAAAACGACGATCCTACTACTCAAGGTCATGATGATTTTGAGCAAACACCAAGTGAAGAACAAGAGGCTACTGAAGAGGAACCAAGAGACGGCGAGGAATCTAACGATTCTGAGGAACCAGGACAAGCGGAGAAAGCAGTAGCCTCGCCTTTACCAGAGCATAGTGATGAAGATGTATCTATTACAGATGAAATCTTTAGAGCAAAGGAAAAGGATTTAATACCTGAGGTATCAACTACATTCTATGCTAATGATGTTAAGGACGTTACACCATTTGTTGTTCCATTTAAAGACTTAATGTCTAGAAGAAAAAAGGTATTAGAAGGTTTTAATCACGAATACGAAGATGGAACTGTTAACAAAAAACAAATTCTTACAATGAATATGGAAGTAGAATTTAAAAAGTACTTAAGTAAAGTTAAGAAAGCGGTTCAGCCAGCAGTAAAAGAATTTGAGCAAAAGAAAGCTGCGCATCAATGGCAGTATGCTACTACAGCAAAAACTGGTAGAATTGATGTTAACAAATTACATTCATACAAAATATCAGAAGACATTTTTTCACAAACGACTAACCTAGCCAATTCTAAAAATCATGGAATGTTTATGTTAATCGATTATTCTGGATCGATGGCAGGTGTTTTAAGTAATGTACTAGATCAATTAGTTCATAGCATTATATTTTGTAAAACAGTTAATATACCGTTTGATGTATACGCATTTACAACTGGCGGAAATTACGATTATACTTCTTATAGAGATGGTGATTTTCAAATGGACAATTTATCAATGCCTCAGCTTATTCATTCAGATCTTAAAAAGAATGATTTTGAATTAGCTTTAAAATACCTTTATGCTAGAATGGAATGTGCTAGAGGACCTCATGATTACTCAATATACGATAGATGCGAAGAATGGGGATCAACACCTTTAAACCATGCACTAGTTTGTTCACACAAATTAATTAAGAAATTTAAAGCAATAAAAAATCTAGAGAAAGTTAACCTTATGTTAATTACAGATGGTGATACAAACAGATTAAGCATTATTGAAGATAGATCTCTTGCAGACAAGAAGCTTCCTACCACGAGCTCATACTATGGCTACGATGCAGAAATTAAAACTACTATTGACGGCAAAAAGCTAACACTAGCTGGAAGAGGCGTTAATGGTACTAAAAGTCTTTTACAAAATCTTAAGAAAAGATACGGAGTTAATGTTATAGGATTCTATATTGCTGATTCTAGAAGCGATCTAAATAGTGCTATATTCTCAAGTTATAGAGATCAAAATAAAGATGCTAATGATTGGGACACTAGTTTTGATAAGCATAAGAAAACAAAGTTAAAGGAAAGAAACAAAAACAAATGTATCGAGTACAAAAACAGTAAAGGCTATGATAATCTCTACATTGTATTGGACAAAGAGTTTAATACCGACGAGGACGAATTCGAAGCAACTTCTGATCAAACTAAAAGCCAAATAACAAGAGCATTTAAAAAGTATAGCTCAAGTAAAAAGGTCAATAAGAGTTTGATGACTAAATTTGGCCAAGCAGTAGCATAGTGATACTTAGGCTAATTATTTTGCAAATAAATGCAAATAACCCTGTACACTATGCAGTAACTATGGTATAATAGTTATATAAATTGATAAGGAACTATATTATGAACGTAAATACAAACACAATACTGAAAAGCTTAATGGAAACATATCCAGATAGCACTGTCTTTAAAAAGGCAGAAATCGTATCTATAGCAAATTCGCTAGGATTTAAAAAGAGTGATTATTCACCTCTAACGTCAACTGATAACAGGACTGATGTCAGAGGTCAATACGATCTTTCAGCTGTTATTATTCCAATGAGGGAATCTAATACAATGGCTAAAACATCACCAACAGTAGTTGGAATGCAATCAATAGTAAATGAAGAGAAAACGTTTGCTTCAGTTGATCCTACATTCGTACCATGGGGTGCATATTCAGACGTCGTTAAAGTCGTTAAATCTGAAATGTTCTATCCCATCTATGTGTCAGGTCTAAGCGGTAATGGTAAAACCTTTATGGTCGAACAAGCATGTGCTAAAGAAGGCAGAGAGTTTATCAGAGTGCAAATTAATCCAGAGACAGATGAAGACGATTTAATTGGCGGATTTAGATTAATCAATGGCGAAACAGTTTTCTCCAAAGGTCCAGTTCTAAAAGCTATGGAAAACGGAGCTATACTTCTTCTAGATGAAATTGATAGAGCTACAAATAAAATTATGTGCCTTCAAGGAATCTTAGAAGGTAAACCAGTTTTAGTTAAAAAAACTGGAGAGGTAGTAACACCTTCTAGTGGCTTCAATGTAATAGCAACTGCTAACACAAAGGGTAAAGGGTCAGACGATGGAAGATTCACAGCTGCCTCAATTATCGACGATGCATTCTTGGAAAGATTTACTATCTCAATAGATCAAGCATTTCCATCAGTATCAGTTGAAAAGAAAATTGTTAATAACCACATGAAAAAATTTGGAGAAGTCGACACAGACTTTGCTGATAACTTAGTGGGATGGGCAGATATCATCAGAAAAACTTTCTACGATGATGGAGTCGATGAGGTTATTTCAACAAGAAGGTTGTGTCATATTGCACAAACATTCTCAATCTTTAAAGATAAAATGAAATCAATTGATTTATGTATCTCAAGGTTTGATGATGATACAAAAGCAGCATTCCTAGATCTTTACAGTAAGGTCGATGCAGGCATAGAAACAATTACTGACGAGGATTATTATGTCGAAACAGATTAATTATAAATTTAACGAAGGAGCTCTAATCAAAGAGCTCCAAGCGTATATCGATTCTACGTACGATGCACATTATGGTCAAGGAGGATTACAATCCTCTGAGGTTATAGTGGATCGTGGACATGGTCTAGGATTCTTCCTAGGTAATGTCGATAAATACAATGCAAGGTACGGGAAAAAAGGTGATGTGAAAGACCACCGAAAGGATCTTATGAAGGTATTGCATTATGCATTACTCGCTCTTTATGAGCATGATAGGATTAATTCAAACTAACTATGTACATTATACTAAAAGTATGGTATAATATACTATTAATTAAAAAGGTAATATTATGAATATAACAAACGATACTCTCAAGGTATTGAAAAACTTTGCTACCATTAATCCTAACATTGTGATTAAACCTGGTGGCCAACTAAAAACAATCTCTGAAGCTAAAAACATTATGGCTATCGCTGATGGCACTGATGATTTTCCTACAGAGTTTGGAATCTACGATCTTAATGAATTCCTATCTGTTTCAAATTTGGTGCAAGATCCAAACTTTGATTTCCAAGATAAAAACGTTAAGATTACTTCAGGTGGTAACACTGTAACATATTTCTTTTCAGAACCAGAGATCTTAACATCTCCTTCTAAAGAAATTACAATGCCAGACACTGAAGTTGGAATTTCCATTACACAGGAAGTTTTATCGCAGGTTCGTAAAGCAGCTGCTGTACTTGGACATACTGAAATGTCTATTAAAGGCAGTGGCGGTAAAGTAACGCTATCAGTAGTTGATAGTTCAGATGCTACTGCTAACTCATTTGATATTGAGCTCAATGACAATAACGATTGTACTGAAGAGTTTAATTTCATCGTAAATATTAATAATCTAAAATTGATCGAAGGTGATTACTTTGTGAATATCAGTTCTAAACTAATTTCACAGTGGACATGTTCATCAATGGCAGTTAAATATTTTATCGCTTTAGAGAAAGCGTCAACATTCGGCGTATAAATATAATGGTATATTATATACGCAATAGGAATTCTCATAATAACTATGAGGATATAGTGTAAGATGCGGATAACCGGTCTTACAAATTATAGTCTAACTTTGATCAAAGGAGAAACAAAATGACTAATCAAGTAGAAACTCAAGCTGGTGAGCAACAAGAACCAGTACAACTAAGTCTTCAAGACATCTCAACTTTTGTGCAGATTATCGATATCTGTTCTAAAAGAGGTGGTTTTGAAGGTCAAGAAATGGAAGCAGTCGGCGGTCTTAGAAATAGAACCGTTCAGTTTCTAAACGAAGCTTCAGCAGCTCAAGGCGAAAAAGCTCCAGAAGGTATGGTACCATCTGAAGGCGACCCTGATGTAACTGTTGATACTGGCGAAGAAGACGCTTAGTTGAAAGATTAGCCTATTGCGGAGGTGGCTCCTCCGTATTTTATTAATTTTATTATGAAGGATTTATTATGGATCGCAATGAAACATCACGCTTAATCGAAGCACTAAAACGAGGTTCTGTTACAGTAACCTTTCAAAAAATTGACTCAGACGAAATTAGAGTCATGCCATGTACTCTCAACCCCACAGTTCTAAAAGCTAATGGAGTTAACTCTATTATCGAAAACGTCGATCCTGGCACGGATCATGTTGCAGCTTGGTCTCTTGACAAAGATGCATGGAGATCGTTTAGATTAGATACTGTTCTTGGTTGGGAGGTACTATAATGCAAGAATTTCTTTGGGTAGAGAAATATCGTCCACAAACGATTAAAGATACAATTTTACCAAATTCAATCAAGAAAACTTTTGAAGATATTGTTAGAGGGGGTGACTTACACAATATGCTTCTTACCGGCTCAGCCGGCCTTGGTAAAACTACTGTCGCTAAAGCTTTGTGCAACGAGTTGTCATTAGATTATATTATAATTAATGGCTCCGAAGAGGGTAACATTGATACTCTCAGAGGTAAAATCAAGCAGTTTGCTTCATCGGTATCATTACAAGGTGGCTATAAAGTAGTTATCCTTGATGAAGCAGACTACTTGAACCCACAATCAACACAACCAGCTTTGCGTGGATTCATCGAAGAATTCTCAGGAAACTGTAGGTTTATACTAACATGCAATTTCAAAAACAGAATTATCGATCCACTTCATTCTCGATGCACAACCATCGAGTTTAATGTACCTAAAAAGTCAATGCCAAAACTCTGTGTTCAATTCCTTCACCGCTGTGAAGTTATTCTAAATCAGGAAAATATTGATTACGATCGTAATGTTATTGCAGAACTTATTACTAAACACATGCCTGATTGGCGTAAAGTGTTGAATGAGTTACAGCGATATAGTACCAGTGGAACAATTGATACTGGAATACTTGTAACGCTTTCTGATGCATCTATTAGTGATTTAATGGAACATCTAAAACTTAAAAACTTTAAGCTTATGCGACAATGGGTTGCAGACAATATTGACACAGAACCAGCTTCACTCTTTCGTAAAGTTTACGATAACATGAATGAATATGTTGATCCTCAAAGTATACCGCAACTGGTACTTATTTTGGCAGATTACCAATACAAAAATTCATTCGTCGCTGATCATGAGTTGAATATGGTTGCATGCTTAACTGAGATAATGGCTGGAGTTAAATTCAAATGACACCATTCGATTATCTAAAAGCAATCAATAATTCTAAAAAGAATATTATTGTAGACGACTTATCTGAAAATGAGTATAACGCCTTTATGGTAAATAGAGGCTTATCGTTTTTCCCTGATACTGTTCTTATGGCTAATGAAATGAATATATCACATCATTTAGATAGCAAGCTTCAATTCGATTTTCTTATAAATATTATTAAGAAAAAGAGTAGATTTACTAAATGGTCTAAGAAGACTAATATAGCAAATCTTGAAGTAATTAAACAATATTATGGATATAGCAATGAAAAAGCTAGATCTGTTTTATCATTATTCAGCAATGACGAAATTGCTGATTTGAATCAAAGGATTAGTAAAGGTGGAAGAACTAAATAATAACCCAATACAAAATTGGACACCTGGTTCGATGCTTGAAGTATCACTTAATGAACCAGACGATTTTCTAAAAGTAAGAGAAACATTAACCAGAATTGGAGTGGCTTCTCGCAAAGAAAGCAAACTGTATCAATCGTGTCATATTCTGCATAAGCAGGGTAGATACTTTATTGTACATTTTAAAGAATTATTTCTATTAGATGGAAAACCATCCAATCTATTAGAAAACGATATTCAGCGCCGCAACACAATTGCAACGCTGTTATCAGATTGGGGATTGGTCTCTATGATTGAACCTAATCTGTTTAAGGACGTAGCACCTTTGAGACAAATCAAAGTGATACCACACAAAGATAAAGCTCTTTGGGAATTATGTCCAAAATATAACATAGGAAACACAAACTAGGTTCCTAAGTTGTATAAATAAACGTGGATGCCGAATAATCGGGTCCATATATTAATCTTGCTTTAAATAGGAGAAACTAAAATGGTAAGAAATGCAATGAACGTGCCGCGTTCCCTCTTTATTGGATTTGATCCAATATTAAATGAACTTGAAAGAATCCACCAAGCTGGAAGATCTCAAGATAATTATCCACCCCATAACGTTGTAAAGATCGATGACGATAATTTCAATATCGAACTTGCAGTTGCTGGATTTTCTGAAGATGATATTTCATTGGAAGTAAAGGATGGTATTCTTTTAATAAAAGGTCAACATAATGAAGACGATGATCGTGAATATGCACATAAAGGTATATCATCCCGCAAATTTGAGAAGTCCTTCCGACTCTCTGAATTTGTCGTAATAGACGGGGCTGATCTAGTGAACGGAATACTTGTGGTTAACGCCAGAGTTGAGGTTCCAGAAGAGAGGCGTCCTAGGAAGATCGAAATCGGGTCTGCTGGGGCATCAAAGAAGAAGGAATTTATTCAAGAATAGATTCTGGTGAGCAGCGAAAACTCAGTGGATTGTTTAACAATTTACTGGAGTCAAATCATGGGTTACATACGTAAACACAAGGATGGCATTAGGACTGGATTCGAACTGATATTTTTAATGAGTGGGATTTTATTAATTTCACCGTTCATAATTTATCTTCAATTGAATTCATACTAATGACTAAGCTTAGTCGGGGGAGTCATCTCCCCCTACTTTTTTCATTTTACATGTGTACATGTGCAGTAAAGTATGGTATAATAGACTATATTATCAAAGGTGAATGAATGAATTTTTATACTAATGTCGGCCGATATGGCAATATGTTACTCTATCGTGGTATCGAAAACGGTAATCGAGTAAGCAGAAAAGTAAAATACAAACCAACCTTGTACGTCGCTACAAGTAAACCTACAGATTGGAAAGCATTGGATGGAACTCCAGTTGCACCAGTCACACAATTCGAATCTATGCGCGATGCTAAAGATTGGATCAGTTTAAACAAAGATGTTTCAGGACGAAAAATATACGGAAACAACCGTTATATTTCTACGTTTATAAACGAAAAGTTTCCAGGTAATATCGAATTTGATCGTAACGCAATTAATGTTACTACAATCGATATTGAAGTCGCATCAGACGACGGGTTTCCTGAACCAGATGTAGCCTCAAAAGAGGTTACTGCTATCTGTATTAAAAACAATATTGACAATACTTATTACGTATGGGCATTAAGGGATTATGATGTAAATCAATCCATTATGCAAACCAATCGTGTCGTGTATAAAAAGTGCGATACTGAAGGACAATTACTTTTGGACTTTATAACACATTGGTCATCACCAACACATTGTCCAGATGTTGTTACAGGTTGGAACTCAAGATTCTTTGATATTCCATACCTTGTAAACAGAATCAATAATTTGCTAGGTTCCGACTGGGTTAAAAAGTTATCACCTTGGGGATTAATCGATTCACGAGATGTTACTATTATGGCTCGTAAACAAACAGCATACGAAATTGCTGGAATATCTCAACTTGACTATATGGAACTATTCAAGAAGTTTGGTTATTCATACGGTGCTCAAGAATCGTATTCACTTAATCATATATCACATGTTGTTCTAGGCGAGAAGAAACTTTCATACGAAGAACACTCAAGTCTATTTAGTTTATACTTAAACGATCATCAAAAGTTTATTGACTATAATATTAAAGATGTTGAGTTGGTCGATAGGATCGAAGATAAACTTGGTCTTATTACACTAGCTTTAACGATGGCTTATCGCGGTGGTGTTAACTACGGCGATACATTTGGAACTACAGCGATATGGGATTCTATTATTTACAGAGATCTTTCAACACAAAAGATTGCAGTTCCATTTCAAGAAGATAAAGTAAAAACACCTTATCCTGGCGGATATGTTAAAGATCCACAAGTTGGAATAAACGATTGGGTAGTATCTTTTGATTTAAACTCACTATATCCATCGCTAATTATGCAATACAATATGTCGCCAGAAACGATAGCCTCTGGTGAATTATCTGATTATGATGTCGATAGTATTCTTAAAAACCATACAATTGTAGATAACAGAGGTAAAGCTGTAAGTGCAAATGGTCAGTATTTCAATATTGACAAAAAGGGTATCTTACCTAAGATCATCGAACAGATGTATGGCGAAAGAGTTCAAATTAAAAAGGCTATGATTAAAGCACAAAAGGAATTGCAGAAGGTAGATAAAAATGATAAACAAGAAGTCTATAGAATTGAAAGGGATATTGCAATCAACGAAAATAGGCAAATGTCTATTAAAATCCTCCTTAATTCTCTTTATGGTGCTCTTGGCAACAAATACTTCAGATTCTTCGATCAACGAATTGCCGAAGGAATTACACTTTCCGGACAACTTACAATACGATGGGCTGAAGAAGCCATCAATACATATCTCAATAAAGTGCTCAAAACTAACAAAGATTACGTCTTGGCAATCGACACCGATTCAGTGTATGTATGCTTAAACGACCTAGTTAAAGCAGTTAACCCTAGTAATCCTATTGATTTTCTAGACACAGTCTGCAGAGAAAAGCTAGAACCTGTCCTTGAAGAAGCATATAAAAAGCTATATGGTATCATGGGTGGCATTGAAAACAAAATGGTCATGGGACGAGAAGTAATTGCTGATCGTGGTTTGTGGACTGCAAAGAAACGATATATTCTTAATGTGCACGATAACGAAGGTGTACGATATGCAGAACCTAAACTAAAAATTATGGGTATTGAAGCTATTAAATCTTCTACACCTGCACCATGCCGAGAAGCACTAAAAGAAATATTCAAAGTTATTATGCATTCATCTGAATCTGATGTACAAAAATCTATTGAGCATTTCAGACAATACTTCAGAACACTAGAACCAAACGATATTGCATTCCCTAGGGGTATAACCAATCTTACTTCGTTCCAAGACAGAAACACTATTTACAGAAAAGGTACTCCGATACATGCTCGTGGCGGAATACTTTACAACAAATTAATCGATGATCTATCGCTAGGTAAGCGATATAACAAAATCAATAACGGCGAAAAGATTAAATTCATTTATCTTAGAACGCCTAATCCTATAAAGGAAAATGTTATATCATTCCTAGATTATCTTCCAACAGAGTTTGGATTGAATAAATATATTGATCACGAAACCCAATTTCAAAAAACTTTCCTAGATCCTATCGAACCAATACTCGATGCGATTGGTTGGTCTTCAAAAGAGGTATCTACGCTAGATGAGTTTTTTGGATAAACACTGTACATTTAATATAAAATATGGTATAATAGTACCAAAGGAAAATACTTATGAAAGATGAATATAAATTAGTACGACTATCTTCTGGTGAAGAAGTAGTTGGTAAAGTTACACAAAACGAAGAATCAATTACCATTACAGATGGTTACTCTTTGATTCCAGCAGGTGAAGGTAAAATTGGTTTTATGCCATTTATGGCTTATACAAAAGCAGCAGAAGGGATTACTATTCCAAATAGTTTTATTCTATTTACTGTAGAACCAGTAGAAGAATTGGTAGATCAAGTTAAAGCTATGAGCAGTCCAATTCAAGTGCCAGAAAAGCAAGGGATTATTACAAATGTCTAAGAACTGGGTAGAAGATATTCACTTAATGCAAAGCAAATATCTTACTAGGCAATGGGTTGAAAACAATCCTGAGAAACTAAAAAAGTTTCTTGAGTTTAGAGTTGATTTTTTGAAAGAAGAACTAATGGAAACAACAGCTGCGGTTACTAATAATGACCCAGAAGAAATCGTAGATGGTTTAATTGATCTATGTGTTGTTGCCATTGGTACACTCGATGCTTTTGGTGTTGATCCCTATAAAGCTTGGGATGCTGTACTAGAAGCTAATATGAACAAAGAAGTGGGACAAAAGCCAAGCAGGCCAAATCCACTAGGAGTTCCGGACCTAATTAAACCTGAAGGTTGGACCGCTCCATCACACGCAGGCAATCATGGTAAGTTTAACGATATTTAACAGTATATACGATAATAAAACTGATAAAAACATTACATATAAATCCTTTGACGATTTTGAAAAAGTGTTGTATCAGTTATCTGAAAGTACTAAATATCCAACTAAAAAGTCAGCACCACTAATATCTCCAGCAACTTATGTGCCGGAGACAACTCGTGCAAACGATAATGTTCTTAGTTGGGGTGGTTTTGGAATTGTAGATGTAGATGATTATACCGGAAGTATCGATGATATTTCTGAAGTGTATAGCGGATACAAATACGTGTGTTATTCCACTGCTAGCTCGACTAAAGAACACCCTAAGTTTCGTTTAGTGTTCCCACTAACAAGAGCTATAAATAAAGATGAAATCAAACATTTTTGGTACGCATTAAATAAAGAGATAGGAGATATCGCAGATGCCCAAACAAAAGACCTCAGCAGAATGTACTACGTCCCAGCCAAATATAAAGGATCTTACAATTTCATATTCTCACACGATGGATCTATCATGGACCCCGCAAAGCTTATGGGAAAACACAGATACGTCGTACCAAATGAATCGTTTTTCGATAAGTTACCTGAAGCTATTAAAAGGGGTCTTATACAACATCGACAAGCAAAACTCGACAACACTAACTTTTCATGGACAGGATATCAAGACTGCCCTTTTATAAATAAAAAACAAATTGAAGAATACAAAACTTTATCAGGTGCTGGTTGGTATTACAAACTATATCAGATAATGGTCTCAATAGCAGGTAACGCAATGTCTAAGGGTTATCCAATAACATCTAAGGAAATTGAATATATAATTAGAGACCTTGATGCAGACACTGGAAATTGGTATGCAAAAAGACCAATCCATAAAGAAGCTGAAAGAGCTATTGAATTTATTTTTAAAAACAATATATAGGATTATATTATGGAACAACTTTTTCACAAACACATTATTAAAATAACATTTATCATTTGCTTACCTTTATGGATAGCTTTCTTTTGTTCTAAAATACAAGCTGATGACCATAACTATTCTTGGCATGGACACACTATTGAATTAAATCCAGAACTACAAGAAGCACAATATTGTATGGCGAAAAACATTTATTTTGAAGCTGGTAATCAACCAGTTGCTGGTAAAATTGCAGTTGCACAAGTTGTACAGAATAGAGTTCTGAATCAGAATTATCCAAATAATATTTGTGATGTTGTCTATCAAGCAAAATGGAAAGAAAATTGGAAAGGTACTCTTATTCCAGTTAGGCACATGTGCCAATTCAGCTGGTTTTGCGATGGAAAATCTGATGATCCAGTTGATAGTGCAACTTGGATGTTTTCTTTGTTAGTTGCTGACTCTGTTATGAATGGAGATTACGGCGATATTACAGAAGGGGCAACTCACTACCATGCAGACTCAGTATATCCTTATTGGGCTGAGTCATTAAATCAAACAGTTATAATCAACAATCACATGTTTTATAAATAAATAATAGGAGAATAATTATGAAAATGATTGGAACAAACGTCTTAGTAACAGAGACAGCAAAGGAAGATACTACTGCAGGTGGTATCATTTTAACAGCAGACACGACTAAAGGGTCTAAACCCGCACTAGTACTTTTAGTAGGACCAGATGTAGTTGATGTAGCCAAAGGAGATAGAGTATATCTTTCTTGGCCTGAAGCTATGCCGGTAGATGTAGAAGGAAAGGCAGGTGCAATAATCGATATGGAACATATCAAGGCAGTAGTGTAATGTATACATACAGTGTAAAGGTAACAAGAATAGTAGACGGAGATACGGTCGACGTAGATATCGACTTAGGTTTTGGTATGTCTTATAGAAAACAGAGAGTTCGTATGATGGGTATTGATACTCCAGAATCCAGAACTAGAAATTTAGAAGAAAAGTTCTATGGTAAAGCAAGTAAAGCTCATCTTGTAGAAAAACTTAAAGATCAAAAGGTTAAATTAGTATCACATGATAAAGGTAAATTTGGTAGAATCCTTGGTGAATTATTTATTGGAGACAATCCAGTAAGTGTTAATCAGCAAATGATTGATGAGTTCCATGCAGTACCATATTTTGGTCAATCTAAGGATGATACTGAACAAGGACACTTGTGGAATAAGCAAGCTCTAAATGAGCAAGGTATTATATATCAACCAAAATAATCAAAAAAAGTGTGTACAATTGAACAAAACTATGGTATAATAGTACTATAAACAGAAAGGTTATATTATGAAAGAATCACTAAAAGTATTACAAGAATGTGCCGAACTTCAGGCAAAGAAAAGTAATGACTATCAAAATCCAAACTCCAGAATTAAACAAGCAGATTACTACCCTCGCGGTGTAGCTTCAATCCTGGATATTATCCATGCTAAAACTCTCAGAATGTTCTCAGTTCTAGAAGCTATGGAATCAGATCCCGACTATAACCCAAACTTTGAATCACTAGAAGACTCTGGTAAAGATTTAATTAACTATGCTTCATTTATGGTTGCATATATGAGAGGTGGTATCGACGGCCAATCAGAAGACAATGACTTTTTAAATAGGAACAAAAATGAATCTTGAAATCGACCAACTAAGAACTTATTTTCACAACGAACTTCGTAATGAAAGATTTACTGTAGACAGAAATGGCAGTAAAACAATCGAGTTAATTGGTGCTTCGTTTTATGCTGATGAACCAGCTATATTTGGTGTTCCAAACAAAGCTTACATTGATGCAGAACTAAATTGGTACAACAGCCAATCTACAAACATTAATGATATCTATTTGGATAGCGATAAAGAACCACCTGCAGCATGGAAGATGACTGCTAATGAACATGGCGAAATCAATTCAAACTATGGTCATTTAATTTATTCAGACAAATACGGTGCACAATTTGATATGGCACTATCTGAATTGTTACAAAACCCAGATTCGCGTAGAGCATCAATGATCTATACAAGACCAAGTATATGGTGTGAATATAACGAAAATGGTAAAAACGATTTTATATGTACAAACTCTGTTACATATTATATCCGTGAAGGTAAACTCGATTGTGTTGTACAAATGCGATCTAATGATGTTATCTTTGGTTATCGTAATGATTATGCATGGCAGAAAGCAGTACTTGATGATATGGCGTATATGCTAAAAGTATTTCCAGGTGATATTGTTTGGCAAGTACAAAACTTACATGTGTACGAAAGACATTTTAATTTGGTAAACCGATGAGCAATAAATGGGAATTCCCGAAGTTTGAAGCGATGAGCAATAAATGGGACAATAGATACTTAAACCTAGCTAGGGAAGTTTCAACTTGGTCAAAAGATCCAAGTACTCAAGTAGGTGCAGTTGCTATTGGAGAAAAGGGACAAGTATTAGCACAAGGCTATAATGGTTTCCCTAGAGGTGTTAATGATTCACTTGAAAGATACAACGATAAAGAAGTAAAATATCGCTATGTAGTTCATGCAGAAATGAATTGTATCTATAATGCTACATTTACTGGAGCATCTCTAAACAACGCTACAATGTATGTTTGGGGTTTACCAGTTTGTAATGAATGTGCAAAGGGATTAGCTCAAGTTGGAGTTAAGAGGGTAGTATCACCTAAGACAGTTGCAGATGTACCAGACAAATGGAAGATATCAGCAATTAACACGGTTGATTTATTAAAGGAGGTTGGTATAATATATGACTTCATTTAATGAACAGTTACTGTATAAGAAAAACAGAAGAAACCCTAAGTTTAAAGATTACAATAAAGAAGATTTAGAAAATCATATTGAAAGCTTACAAAAGTCCTTAAGCAAATTGCATATATTAAATGACACTAATAGATTTAATGGTACATTAGAATCAGTAGTTCAAGATAAACAGAACATGCTTGGTGAAATTGTAAAAGAATATAAAGTACGATTCGATAAAGGCGAATTTCAATACACAGGAGAAATCTCAAAGGATGAGTGATTATAGCGAAGAAGAATTAGCTAATTCAAAAAGAATTTTTAAATCGGCAACACCAAAGTATACTTTAGATTGGTATATAAAATGGATAGCTTCAGTTGTGGTTTTAGCTGCAATGTCTTTACGAGGTGTCGAAGGATTTCAATTATGGGACTTAGGACTTAGCATTATAGGAATATTTCTATGGTTAATAGTATCAGTCTTATGGAAAGATAGAGCACTTATTTTATTAAATGGTGCTGGATTATTTTTACTAATTAAAAATTTAGTAATGCACTTAGTGAACGGAGGATAAATGGAACACTTAATTATACCTACATTAGGTAGGATGGACAAACAAAGAACTTATGATAACTTACCAGAGAAATATCAAAAACTGGTAAAATTTATAGTTCAGGATCATGAGTACGCTCCTATGAGAGAGCGATACGGAGATGCTGTAGTAAAACTACCTAAGGAAATTTCTAGGTTGTCGCCAACACGACAGTGGATATGGGATGAGTTTTATAGTACAAGACATATGGTTTTAGATGATGACTTTGAGTATTTTAAATACAAAGGCCCAGCACCTGAAGGTATGGACACTAAATGGGAAACCAAGGATATGACAGAAGAAGAGTTTGATGACGCTTTTGCTACATTCGACAAATGGATAAAAGAAGAAAAAATTTATCATGGCGGATTCTCAACATCTTGGGTTGTACCAGATCTAAAGTATTGGCCACATCAAAATAACGTAAGGATTATGACTAACTGTTATTTTGATTCTAAAAATTTACCAAGAAATCTTATATGGGATAGGTTAGAAACTTCTCAAGATTTTGATGCTAATCTTCAATTGCTTACTCAAGGGTTTGCAAATAGGATTACCACAAGGTATCGTGTTAGCGTAACAGCGACTAACACTGCAGGTGGTTGTTCAAATTATAGAACAATCGAATTAAGTAATAAAGTGCATCAGCAATTAGCTGAAATTTATCCAGATTACGTCGCTCTAAAAAGCAAGGTATTGGCTAATGGACCATGGAAAGGACAAGACAGAATTACTTGTCATATTAGCTGGTCAAAAGCTTATAAAGATGCAATTAAAAAACAACAAGAATCAAGTTTGGAGACATTTTTCGGATGAAACACGCAGGTATAGTACCACTAATTGGTGGTGAAATTTTGGCATCAGCAGATGCTTATGGAACAGACCCAGAATATTTAATGACATATTCTGGATTTATGGCTAATGAAACACACCTTTTAAATTATTATAAGGAACAAGGAAAAGATATTCCGTATCATATTTTAGATGAAACGTCCGAAAAAATGAAAAATGTGGACATTGTCTCTTCAGTTTGTCCGTGTGCTGGATTGAGCACTTATCATAATTCGCATGGAGAACAAAACGAAAACAACCAATGGATGGAAAAATCATCTGAATATGTTTTAAAGGAAGTTAAACCAAAGGTATTATGGGGTGAGAACGCACCAGGATTATCTGGAAAGATTGGTAAGTTTATGCGAGAAAAGCTCTATAAAATTGGCCAAGATAATGGTTATAACTTTTCGATTTATTTAACTAAAAGTTTACAGCATGGTAATCCACAATATCGTAAAAGAACATTCTTTTTCTTTTGGAAGAAAGATGAATTTAACGATAGGATCCCACTGTTTAACTATTATAATAAAGAAAGACCATTGATTCAAGATCTAATTAAAGGTGTTAACACTAACTTTCAAACACAAGTTTTAAACCAAAAGACACCTTCGCAGGATGATCCATATTATAAGTATACCCTAGAAGTTGAATCTAAATGTACTCATGCTGAATTTGTTGAAAGGCATTCCCATGAAGAAAAATCTATTAATGTAGAATCTAGGTTAATGAAACTAGGTCATGATCATCTTAAACTTGCTGAATGGATGGATCAATATCCTCAGTTTGAAAGAGAAGCTGCAAAGGCTAGACGTAAAGCAGGTAAGATTGCTTCAGGCGGTGGAATTATGCTTAGAGGTACAATTATTCCAATCAATTATATTGGAGCATTTGTAGTACATTTACCTAAGGTTATTGCTCATCCAACTGAAGATAGATACTTAAATGTTGCTGAAGGTAAAGCTATTATGGGATTACCTTTAGATATGGAAGTACTAGATGTAGAAAAGAACTACAATCATATTTGCCAAAACGTTCCATTTGCAACAGCAAGGGATATGGCAGTAGAAGTTAAAGCAGTATTAGAAGGTAAAAGAGATAGTGTTGAAACAAGTTACTTATTTCAAAACAATTTAAACAGAAGTTATGATTATAAAAGAGAAGAAAATAGTTTGGAGGCATTTTTATGATGAGAATATTATTAACAGGAAGCAAAAGTGGACCAAGGAAGGGTTTTATTGGAAGCAGGTTTGCTAAAAAGTATGGTGATCAATATGAGATTGTAGAGTACACTGCAGATATTAGAAATGCAGAAGGTATTATTGTAAGCGATTTTGATTTCGTAATACACCTTGCAGCTTTGGCTGGAGTTCGAAGATCGCATGAAATTCCACAAGAATATTGGAAAACTAATGTAGAAGCATCTAAGTATATTTTTGAAGCATGCGAAAAGGCTAATGTTCCAATCATATATGCTTCATCATCAAGTGTTTATGAATGGTGGTTATCACCTTATGCTGCTACAAAATATGCTATGGAAGCTATAGCACCTAAGAATTCTATTGGATTAAGATTCCATACGGTGTATGGTCCTGATAGCAGAGAAGATATGTTATACGATGCGCTTTTAAGAAAAGATCCAAAGTTAACATACCTAACTAATCACACTAGAGATTGGACTCATGTTGATGACGTATGCAGTGCAATAGATATTTGCATAACATACTTTGATATGATAGTTCACAATAAAGCAATTGATGTCGGTAATGGTAAACCTGTTACAGTAAAAGAAATGGCTGATAAAGTTTGGCCAGAAAATAATTTACCACTAAAAGAAGTTACTGGTGAACGACAAGATACATGTGCTGATCCAACAATTTTAACTAAATTTGGTTGGGTTGCAAACCACCATGTATTAGAAGATGATTATAAAACGCAAACAATGAAACAATTAGACTTAAACTGGGATGGTAATATATAATGAGATTAGCAATTATAGGGCATGGCTTTGTAGGTAAAGCAGTTGATTATGGATTTAGCAATCAGCAAGTAGAAAAGAAAATTTTAGATCCAAACTATGGTCATACTAACGAGGATCAATACAAATTAAAAGATTGGAAACCTGATTTAATTTTTGTGTGTGTTCCTACACCTATGGGCGACGACGGTAATATCAATAGCAGTATTTTAAAATCTGTAATGGATAATCTTGATGAATGCTTAAAAGAAACCCTAATTGTTATTAAATCAACTGTTACACCAAACGTAATAGCTGAATATAAATTTTGGAATAACGTTGTGTATAATCCAGAATTTTTAACAGAAAAGTCTGCATGTGAACAATTTGTAAATCCTGAGTTTCATATCTTTGGTGGAGACATATATAATACTAAAAGGTTAGAAGAATTCTACGAAAAATATAGTTTATGTACACCATGCCCATCTTATCATATGAACCATGAAGAAGCTTCTTTGGTTAAATACACAATCAATTCATTCCTAGCAACTAAGATTACATTCTTTAATCAGCTCTACGATCTATGTAGAACTAACGGCGATGTCAATTTCAATACTATTATTAAAGCAGTTGGTGCTGATAATAGAATTGCACCTTCCCATACCAAGGTTCCAGGATTTGATGGAAAGCAAGGATATGGCGGTGCATGCTTTCCTAAAGATACTTTGGCTTTTGCAAAGTTCAGCGATGAACTTTCTCTTTTGGCCAAAGCAATTGAGATAAACAATAAGTATAGATCTCAATATGAAAGAGACGAAAGAGAAAAAGAACAAAATATTCAATTTAACCATGTACAATTAAACCAAAATATGGTATAATAGACTATATTAAACAAGGAGAACTATGCCAAGTGTAGATTTAAGACCTCGTAAGAGGCACCCAAAAGATAAAAGGCCAGCATCAGAAATGCCATTTGATGTTGCTCTTAGAAAATTCAGAAAGGCAGTTGAAAGAGCTGGAACTCTTCAAGATGTAAGACGAAAAGAGTTTTACGAAAAACCAACAGCCAAAAAGAAAAGGAAAAAAGCAGAAGCTTTAGCCAGATGGCGCAAAAAAGAACGCTCAATGCAATTAAGACCTGAACGTGGTCGAGGAGGAAAATAATGGGCATAATGGACAAACTTAAAAAGAACTCTAGAATTAAAGGTACAGATACTCTAGAAAAATCAATATACTTTGGTGAAAAGGATATAGTTACAACAAGTGTACCAATGATAAACGTTGCACTCTCAGGAGATGTCGATGGTGGTTTATCATCTGGTCTAACAGTTCTAGCTGGTCCAAGTAAACATTTTAAAACTTCGTTTGCTTTATTGATGGCTGGAGCATATATGAAAGAACATGACGATGCAGTTATGCTATTTTATGATTCAGAATTTGGTTCACCACAATCTTACTTTGAGTCCTTTGGAATTGATGTTTCAAGGGTATTACACACACCAATCACAGACGTAGAGCAACTAAAGTTTGATTTAGTTAATCAATTAGATACGATTGAAAGAGATGATAAAGTTATTGTCGTAATCGATTCTATTGGTAACTTAGCTTCTAAGAAAGAATTAGAAGACGCATTAAACGAAAAATCAGTTGCTGATATGTCAAGAGCTAAAGCACTGAAGGGATTATTCAGAATGGTCACTCCTTATCTGACTATGAAGAATATCCCTTTACTTGCTGTTAATCATACATACCAAGAAATTGGATTGTTTCCTAAAGCAGTTGTATCAGGTGGTACTGGAATTTACTATTCAGCTGATAACATTTGGATTATTGGTAGAAGGCAGAACAAAAAAGGATCCGAAGTTAAAGGATATGACTTTGTTGTTAATGTTGAAAAATCAAGGTTTGTAAAAGAAAAATCTAAGATTCCAATTAGTGTAACATGGGAAGGTGGTATTTCAGAATACAGTGGCTTACTCGATGTAGCTCTAGCTGGAAATTATGTTGCTAAACCAAGCAATGGTTGGTACTGTAGAGTTGATAGAGAAACAGGTGAGTTGTTAGATCCAAAAGTAAGAGAAAAAGATACTCTTGATCAAGAATTTTGGAATCCAATTTTTGAAGGAACTGATTTTAAGAAATTTATTAAAGGCCATTATCAAATTGGCCAGAAGCCATTAATTGCAATGGACGAAGATTTCACTGTACTTTCAGAGGAAGATGATGTATAATATATCAGATAGCGATTTTACACTAGTAGAAAATCCTGAATCAGATTTCTACGGTGTAAAGCTTTTAACTGGAAAGTATAAAGATGTTACAGTCATTTACGGAAAGGTTTCAATAAAAGAAGATAAAGAACTTGATATTGGAACCTTAGAGTTTACTTGGACTTGTATTGATCCAGCTGAATTTAATGATAAAGAACTTGACAAAAACGAAGAGTTTAATAATCATTTAGGCGACATACTTACATATATTATATCTGATTCATTGGAAAAAAAGAAGGGACAAATTGGACATATCAACACAAATACCGACACACGTACTCAATCATCTACTTAATGATGAGTCATTTTGCCGTAGGGTAATACCATTTTTAAAGAAGGAATATTTTGAAGGCGAACATCGAGTAGTATTTGATCTTATAGTAGATTTTGTAAGTACACATAATAAACTACCTACAAGTAAAATACTAGAAATTGAATTAACTGGTGTGCAAGCACCAGACGATTTACTTAATAGATCATCACACTTAATAACAGAAATTAAAGAAAGATCTGATATTGAAACAGAATGGTTAATTAAAGAGTCAGAAAAGTGGTGTCAAGAAAAAGCAATCTATGGTGCAATCATGGATTCTATTCAAATCATCGATGGTAAAAAACCAGAGTTACAAGCAGGTGCAATACCTGACATTTTATCTCAAGCCCTAGGCGTATCATTCGATCAAGACATCGGCCATGATTACATCGATAATTCAGAAGATCGTTATGATTTCTATAACAAAGTTGAAGAACGTATACCGTTTGATTTAGATTACTTTAATAAAATTACCAAAGGTGGTTTACCAAAGAAAAGTTTAAACATCTGCCTTGCAGGTACTGGTGTAGGTAAATCACTCTTTATGTGTCACTGTTCAGCTGCAAATATTTCTGAAGGAAAGAACGTATTGTACATTACAATGGAAATGGCTGAAGAAAGAATTGCTGAAAGGGTCGATGCTAATTTAATGAATTTTCCAATAGAACAATTGGATACTTTACCACAGAATGTATTTAATCAAAAGATTGAAAAGATTGCAAAGGGACATGTTGGTAAATTAATCGTAAAGGAATATCCTACAGGTGCAGCACATGTTGGCCATTTTAGGGCATTACTAAACGAATTGAAGCTTAAAAAGAACTTCAGTCCCGATATAATTTATATCGATTATTTGAATATTTGTGCCTCTTCTCGTATGAAAGGCCTTGGTGGAAACATAAATACTTATTCATACATTAAAGCAATTGCTGAAGAGCTGAGAGGCTTAGCAGTAGAGTTTAATGTACCAATCGTGAGTGCGACTCAAACCACGAGATCTGGCTTCAGTAATACTGATGTTGGATTAGAAGATACTTCGGAATCGTTTGGTCTACCGGCAACGGCTGATTTAATGTTTGCGTTAATATCTACAGAGGAGCTTGAAGAGTTAGGACAAATACTCGTTAAGCAATTGAAAAATCGTTATAATGATCCAACAAAGTATAAACGCTTTGTTATTGGGGTCGATAGATCTCGTATGAAACTTTATGACGTAGAAGAGGAAGCACAAACTGATATTATGTCAGATATGGTTCCTGATAAACCAATAAACAAATTCGGAGAATCTGAAGGCAAGGATTTTTCAGAGTTTAAAATATAGAGGAAAATATATGTTAAATACAATTAAAACTTACGTAAGTGCAAGACTTGGGGAAAGAACTACTTGGGACGGAACTACACTATGTGTTGTTTGTGGATCAGTAATCCTATTCGGCGGAGTTGCTAAATTACTAGCATGGGCTGGATTTGCATGGGGTGTATATACTTTAGTTAAGAAAGAATCTTAAGGAAATAAAACATGAACGTGAGTCTTATATCATATTCGCAACCCTCAGAGGACCTCGCCCCGACAACGGGCGAGGATCTTCTTCAATTAGTTTCATACTGTGCTCGAGTGTCCAATCCTGGAAACCAAACAAGTCATGAAACATCAGAAAAACTCGTTAAGTATTTAATTAAAAATCAACATTGGTCTCCATTAGAAATGGTATCAGTTTGTATGGAAATTAATACTACACGAGATATCGCACGACAAATTTTAAGACACAGATCTTTTTCATTCCAAGAATTTTCTCAAAGGTATGCTGATCCCACTAAGGATTTAGAATTTACCACTAGAGAAGCTAGGATGCAAGATACTAAAAATAGACAGAATTCTATTGAATTAAACCAAGAAGATTCTATTAATTATGTTTGGGAATCGTACCAAGAAGTAATAATCGAAAGGTGCAGACAAGCATATGATTGGGCTATTGAAGCTGGTATTGCAAAAGAGCAGGCCAGAGCAGTATTACCAGAAGGATTAACTATGAGTAGGATGTACGTTAATGGTACTCTTAGATCATGGATTCACTATATTCAATTGAGGTCAGCACACGGCACTCAAAAAGAACATATAGAGATTGCTAAAATTTGTGGTGAAGTTATATCAAAAGTGTTCCCTTATAACGAAATAGTATAAAGATATACTCTTCGGAGTGATACTTAGGCTAATTATTTTGCAAATAAATGCAGAAAACCCTGTACAATTGTGTCTGGTCCTGGTATAATATACTTATATTAAATGATAAGGAATCAAATTATGAAGAACAAATTTCACGAACAGAACGTTAGCGAACTAGCTAGTTACCTAACTAAGATTAAAGCTGACTATCACAGATATCAAGATAGATGTCTTGACGGCGATAACAGAATCAAAGATCAAATGTTCGATGAATTTTGTGAAGGCTTATCTTACACAGTAGGAAGAAACTATATTAAAATTAGTGCTGGGCATTCAACCCATTCATTCATTGTGGCTAAACCTACTAAAGGATTTAAAGAAGGTGATATATTAATGGCTAAATCATGGAAAGCACCGGCCACAAACTTCGCAAGAGGAAATATCTTCGAAGATTATACAATCAGATGGACAGGAGCGGTATAATGAATTTAGAACAATCAATCAAACTATTAGCTGAACAAGCAATCGTAGACGGAAAGCAAGTACTTACAGAAGATCAGATAAGATCTATGGTAGGTGCACCAACGCTGGAAGAATCAATAAAATGTGTATGCGGAAAGGATTTATCGGAAAACGGTGATGACTGCTATGATCACATGACGCACGGAGTATAATATGAATAACAGTAACTCACACGTAATGACAGCATACACAGCCTCAGCTGGAGATATGCTAGAACTTCAAACAGTTAGAAATACAATTAAAGCTATTAACAAAATGGCTAAAGAAACCGACAGGATGAATGAATATCGATTTAATAGTGGATGGTCATCAACGCCACCTAGTAAATCAATTAGGTATAGAGTTAAGTGTCAAGGAAGAGGACCAAGAACAAAACACGCAATAGCTGATGGTAGACATCCTAGAGCGTATGATCAGTCTCTTCCACTAAGACACGCAGAAAGGATGGATGTTTATGTCTACAAAGTATAAGGCTTTAAAGGAAATCACAACATGGGATGATGCAGGATATAAAGTCCTGAATCATACCTATATCCTAAACGAACATGGCCAATGTGTTGGCTTTAAAGCTACTGGAACTAAAAAGTATACTCAATTTAAGTCTCCTATGAAACAATTTTCAAAGTCTCGTAGAAAGTTTATTGAGCTCAAACCAGTAGAAAAGTACATGAGGAATGGATAATGGATAGTTGGAAAGTAGTAGCAGTTGACGAACATAACGATTTAGTAGCAGAATATATTTTTGCTATTAAAGAAGATGCAGTAATGTTCTATGAAGACATGACTAATAAAGGTTATGAATGTGTATGTTTTCGAGTTGATGTATAATGGAACTATATTTTATATTCATATTTCTTATAGGCGGAGTAGGATACACATCTTATAAGATTGGAGTACGTGAAGGCTCTGAACGAATGATTGATAAACTTCATGAAATTGGTGTTATTACATACGACGAAAAAGGAAGAATTAAACCAAATCCATTTTTCGGCGACTAATAACTTATAAATAGAATTGTATTTATACAGGAGAGTTTATGAAGAAGTTCATACATAGTTTTAAAGATGGATTTACTGAAATTAAAGAAGGCGTTGCCTTAGATAAAAATGAGCTACAGAAACCAAATAGTAATACTGGTGAAGCTAGAATAGATATTCTTAGAAAGCTTATTAAAAATCGTGATCCACTTCAATTAAAAAAAGGCGGTACAGCAATTGTAACCGATATTGAAGACGCTCTCCAAAAATTAAACGCATTCGAGCAAGCACCATCAAACATTTCATTTGTTTTTGGCGATAAGATGATTCCATTATCTCAACTTAAAAAGTCAGAGGTATTTGGTGGAGGAGTTTCTGGGGCAGGGTCTGGTACTAAAGATACTGCTAGGAATGAATCCCATCAAGCTGTAATGTGCCAAGCAATGCTTGACCATGGGTTACAGGCTGAAGAATTTTTTACTCATGATATTCTTAAAGCAGCATACGGAAAAGTAAAAGTAGATGTCGATCTAAAAACTATACTTTCCTCGCCAGATGCTTGGGTATCATCATCATACAACATTGCAAAAATGTTAGTTAAGGAAGGTTATATTAATAAAAGTATGACATTCCATAGAGGCGATGCTAAGATGATTAAAATATATGCACTTAAAAATCAAGCATATAAGAATAATGGATTTAAACCTTTAAAGGACGATAAATGGAACCCAGGCGATATGTGGGCGTTATCAACAGATTTTAACGTTGATAAAGAATTACCAACATCATCAGTTGGAGCTTTAAATAAAGCAATATTAAAACATTTTAATGATAGAAGATTAGTTGGTATATCACTTAAAGGTCCAATGTTAAAGTTCCCTACACCATTAAAAGAATATAATAACGAATATCCACCTGACACAGATAACCATAAACTAAAAAAGGTTGCCTTAGAATCCAACAGAGGAAACTTTTGGTCATCAAAGAGTGCAACTATTGAGTACGATACAGGTGCATTAAACCTTAAGGATAACGCTAATGGTGAAGCAGTAAAGGCTGAAATCAAAGGAAGTAAAGCAAGAGGCGGTGGATTATCATGGGGTGTTATTCAAGAATTTATAAAAAGAGAAACTGGTAAAATAATTCCTGATCATGCTAAGGGTGTTAAAAAAATAGCACAGAAGATTAAAAAGGGTGATAAAAGATCTATTAAAATATTCTATACAATGTTTAAACACTTTTATCCAAACGTTACTGATAAAGAATTTTACGCAGAATTAGATCAAAAAGATTGGTTCTGGGTATCTGCTAAACTTGGTTCATTATACGTATGTTACTATATTGATACTAACACTGGAAGAAAAGCTAATGCCGTTGTAACGCAATTTGTAAATTACGCTGGATCTGCAACACTAGATTCAAGTACATACGTTAAATTAGGAAAATAGAATGAAATCATTTAAACAAAACTTATCCGAAGCCGCAGGTAAGAACACTCATATGACACATATTGAGGATCTTATTTTAGACGGTGGAGTTAAGGGAGCACGCCAAGCAATCCTTGCCCTAAGATCACTAAGGGATATGTTAAGCGGTAGCGCTAAATCAGCTGTAGACGTTACTGTTAAATGGGACGGTGCTCCCGCCGTATTTGCTGGAATTGATCCAGGAGATGGCCAGTTCTTTGTTGCTAAAAAAGGTATATTTAATGCAAATCCTAAAGTATATAAATCACATGCTGATATTGATGCTGATACTTCAGGTGATTTATCTACAAAATTAAAATTAGCCTATGACACTTTCAAAGATCTTGGAATAACTAATGTTATACAAGGTGATTTTATGTTTGATAAAGGCGATTTAAAAACAGAAAATATTGGTGGCGTAAAACATATAACGTTCCATCCAAATACAATTGTATATGCAGTACCTGTTGGTAGTCAACTTGCTAAAGATATTACATCTGCAAAAGTTGGAGTAGTATGGCATACGGTTTATACCGGTGCTACATTTGAAACAATGTCAGCTGAGTTTGGAAAGGAAATAGTACCTAAACTAAAGCCATCAAAAAATGTTTGGATGGTCGATGCAACACTTCCTGATATGTCAGGTACAGCAACATTTACAGCGAAGGAAACTGAACAAGTAACCTCTCATTTATCTCAAGCAGGTAAAACATTTAAACAAATATCAGGTTCTACATTAAAAGAAATAGAATCTAATAAGGAATTAAACCTTGTGATTAATACATTTAATAACACAAAGGTAAGAGCTAACGAAAGAATTAAAGATACTAAAAGACATGTAGCAGAATTAATTGTTTGGGTTAATAATAGATACCAAAAAGAAATTGATAAAAGATCATCTCAAAAAGGTAAAGACGCTCAAATTAATAAAAGAGATGAATTATTAAAGTTTTTTAGTAAATCTAACCAAAAAAACTTAGAAAAAGTGTTTAATTTACAGAATAATGTGGTGGATGCAAAATTAATTATTATAAATAAACTAAATGGTCTTAACAATATAGGAACGTTCCTTAAGACTAAAACCGGATTTAAAGCAACCAACCCAGAAGGTTTTGTTGCAATAGATCGTATGGAAGGTGGCGCGGTCAAGTTGGTTGACAGATTAGAATTTTCAACCAATAACTTTGACCCAAATATTATAAAAGGCTGGCAGAATCCAGGCTAATGGGATACTTACCGAGGAAATATGGAAACTTTTAAAGAGTTCACATCAAAAAACGAAGCTTTGTCTATTGCTACTCGTAATAAGATGAAAGCTGCAGCTCGAAAAAACAAAGCTAAGATTATGCTTGGTAAAAAGAAAGCTGCCAAAAAACTAGCCTCCCCTGAACAGCTTAAGAAACGAGCTGAAAAACAAGCCAAAAACCTAATAATTAAAAAGATTTTAAAGAACAAAACTAAAGCTGATTTAGGATTTGCTCAAAGGGCTTCACTTGAAAAACAAGTAGCCAAAAAACAAGGTGCAATTAAAAAGATTGCTAAAAAACTGTTTCCTTCTGTTAAACAAGCAGATAGAGATAAGTTAAAAAAACAAAAAGCTGAACAATCAGTATTAGATAGAATGGGGAAGTGATGGAGATTAAGTCGTTTAAAAGTTATTTAGTAGAAGATACAAAGGATATTACCTTTGTGTTTGGTAGGTTTAATCCACCAACTACTGGACATGAATTACTATTTGATAAATTAAAGAAAGTATCAAAGGGTTCATATAGAATTTACGCATCTCAATCGCAAGATGCAAATAAAAATCCATTTGATTTTAAAACAAAAGTTAAGATATTAAGAAAGATGTTTCCTAAACATGCACGAAGTGTTATGGCAGATAAGGGAATACGAACAGCTATGGACGTAGCAGTATCGTTATACGATCAAGGTTACACTAAAGTTTCTATGGTTGCAGGAGATGATCGAGTTAAAGAATTTGAAATACTGTTAAATAAATATAACGGCGTTGATGCAAGACATGGATTCTATCAATTTGAAGGTGGAATAAAAGTTATTTCAGCTGGACAAAGAGATCCAGATTCAGATGATGTATCTGGAATGTCAGCTTCTAAAATGAGAAAAGCAGCTAAGGACAACGATCTTAGTTCATTTTCTAAAGGTGTTCCATCAAGCTATAAAGATGTACAAGGCCTATTTAATATGTTACGAAAGGCTATGGGATTGAAAGAATCTAATAATTTTAGACAACATATTCAATTAGATCCAGTGTCAGAAACAAGAGAAGAATATATTGACGGAACTTTATTTGAGGTAGGAGATACAGTAACTGTAAAAGAAACAAATGAACAAGGTAGTATTAAAATGCTTGGTTCTAACTATGTTACTATTCAACTTGAATCTGGAACTAAAAGAGTATGGCTTGACGATATTGCACTAGCTGAAAACTGTGGCGGAGTTGGAGAAGACAAAGTTACACAAAAGTACGCAAAGGTAACACCAGGCGAAGAAGTTCCTAAGAAGAAAAAGAAGAAAAACGGAAAAAAACAATTATCATTTAGGGATTTTAAAGATGAACTTTAAACAATTAAGATCTAAATTATTAGAAGGAACGATGGAATTCGGTATATTTTCTGATAACCCAGATGAGGCTGAAAAGATCGCACAGCAACTTGTAATGTTCATGAGAAAAAGCAAGGATATAGTAGTAGGAGACGATAAATCACAAGCCTATTTAGATACTATTGCAGGGTTTATTTACGATGATGAATTGTTAGATGATTTACATCCAGAAACTGGAAAAGTTGGTAAGGATGCAAACGATATCGTCGTAGCAAGATTAAAACAATTAGGAGTTAATATACACTGATGAAAGATTTTAAAGCATTTTTTAATGAGGCTGAAGATAAAGATATTGGCGATCGTAAAGGAAGTCAACCTAAAGCTTATTATGCTAAGGATGCTAAAGGCGATGAAATGGCTAAGTCTACTAAGCAAAAGAGAGCAGCTCATTTTAAGAAAAAATCTAGTAAGCCAGCTCCAGGTGATAAATCTGCAGAAACAAAACCTTCACAGCATACTAAGAAATTTAAAGATATGTTTGGTGAAGCTTCAGGGCCTGACAAAGCACTTAAAGATAAAGCAGATAAGTCTGGAATGCCATTAGGTATATTAAGGCAAGTATTTAATAGAGGAGTTGCAGCTTGGAAAACAGGACACCGACCTGGAACAACTGCAGTACAATGGGGATTAGCAAGAGTTAATTCATTCGTAACAAAATCCAGTGGAACCTGGGGTAAAGCCGATGCCGATTTGGCTAAAAAAGTAAGAGGATAAAATGAAAACATTTAAAGAATTAAGAGAAAATAGTCAACTCAATGAAAAGGGGTGGGCACCTGAATCTCCTGAAGCATTTGCTAAAACTATGAAAGATAAAAAACTCCAAAAGGATATCGCAAAGTTTTTTGATACTGACAGACATGAATTTATGTCAGTAAAGGACGCAGAAAAGAAATTTCCTTACATGATAAAATACATGAAGAATTCTGAGTTTTTAAAAATAAACAAACAAAAGCTAACTGATAAAAATTTAATGACAGTTGCTATAACAATGTCAGACGATTAATATGAAAACTTTTAAGGAACAATCTAATCTTGACGAAGCACCATTAGTAATGAACGATATGGATATGATTGATACGTTGTTTAATAAAATAAAAAATGATATGCTGAAAGCCAAAAGAAAAAACCAAGGTGAAAAAAACTGGCCAGCGTTACAACAACTAGCAAAAATGGCTGGATATGGTATTACTAAAGCTGGCCAAGCTAAAGATAAATCATTTAGGTACGATCTTAAAAAATGAAAACATTTAAAGAGCTTAGAGAAAAGAAAAGCGAATCCTGGGAAGCAGGATATAAAAGAAGAGTCGTAAAAACAACTAAGCCTGAGCACAAAGAAAAAGGTTATGAGTGGAGAATTAAAGGTAAAGAAAAAGACCATTTATCTATTAAGTTATATAAGACTAAACCATCACAATCAGAATTTAATAAGCAAATGAAAAGAGTTGCAGGTCATGAGTTCGGTGGATAGTTTTAAAGAACATTATAATATTATGGAAGGTATTAATGATCCTTCTATTTTTAAAGCAGTATTCCTAGCAGGTGGTCCAGGTTCTGGAAAATCATTTGTTGTAGGTAAAACATCATTAGCATCATTAGGGTTTAAAATTATAAACTCAGATACTAATTATGAAAATTCTCTTAAAAAGGCTGGGCTTACAATGGACGCAGAAGATATATTTTCTGCACAAGGGCAAGCATTAAGAGACAAAGCTAAGGCTATTACTGGTAAACAGTTAACCCTAGCTTTAAAGGGAAGATTAGGAGTAGTTATAGATGGAACTGGTAAAGATTACGCTAAAATAAAAGATAATGTTGATCAGTTTAGAGCTGTAGGATATGCTGTACATATGATATTTGTTAATACTGATTTAGAAACTGCATTAGCACGAAATAAAAGCAGAGATAGAGTATTACCAGATGAGCATGTAGAAAAAATGTGGAAATCAGTACAGAAAAACATTGGTAAATTCCAAGGGCTTTTTCGTAATAGAATGACAGTAATAGATAACTCAACAGATGCAGATATTAACACATCTACTTTAGAAGCTTATAAGGATATACAACAGTGGGCTAAGAAACCACCAGAAAATTCATTAGCAGTTAAGTGGATAAAAGGACAAAAAAAATGAATAAAGAAGAAGTAAAAATAAGAGATAAAATTGTATCATCATTTAACAGTAAATGGAAATACAGAAAGGATAAAACTCAGTACGGTATGGCTGATGCATGGAAAATTATATATTCTGAAGATGCAGAAGGTAAATTCGTAGGAGACTGTGAAGATTATTCTTTATCTATTCTTTATAGATTATGTGGTGAAAGCCATTTAAAAATGTGGTGGATGTTATTAACACACCAAGCCGGTATATGTTGTGTAGGACCAAGCAAATGGAAAATGTCCCATGCTGTTTTAAGATATAAAGGTGAATACGTTGATAATTGGACTAAGAAATTTGGTGGTAAAGCCGCTATCGAAAAAAATCATACCTTTCATATTTTTTACGGATATGGCTGGGCATATTTTACTGCTACTAAAATGATTATAAGTAAAGTAGTAAGAACTATTAAAGGAAACTAAAATGAAACTATTTAAAGCAATTCGCGAAAACTACGCACAAGACCTAGATCTTGCCCAGAAAAATGTGGCAAGACTTTCTAAGAAAGAAACAGGTCAAGATCAAAAAGATTATCAAGCAGTAGCTCGTGCTCTTAATCAAGGCAACCTTGGTGCAGTTAAAAAGGTAATCAAAAGTATTTCAACAAAAGAAATTCAAGCTGATATATTAAATATACTTGTAGGTTATAACGACTTAATTGCTAAAATGTATCCTAAAGCAGTAGATAAAAACGGTAATCTTAAATCTGGCCTGAATGTAGATAAGCTGATTAAAGAAGAAACAGTTGAAGAAGGTAAGAAAATTCAAGACATAGTTCGTAAACACAAAAGAGAACTTCAGAAAGCACAAAAAAGTGGTAACCTAGAGCTATCTAAGAAAGCAGAAGACGAACTCAGTAATTGGGCAAGTTCCAGTGGTGAGATTCGTGGAGACGATGAAGACGAATTCATTGACTGGTTAGATAGTAACCTTGACGATTTAGTTAAAGGTAAAATTAAAGAAGACGTTAATGAAGCTAAACCACCGAAGATGAAAAGTTTATCAATATACGGTTCTGAAATTTCTGGTTTAAAGCGTTCTAATGGAAGTAAACTGAGTACATATACCGCTAAACCTGTAATAATTAAAGGTAAGTTAGGATTTAAAGTTACTGATGATAGTGGTTCATTTGAAACACTTGACCTTAAAAAATTCGCGAAGATGTACGGATAATGCATAAATTTTTAGAGCACATCGATGAAAGATTTGGACTATACGAAGGTAGGAATGTTCCATTAGAGCAACCTATGATCGAGGCTCCTGAGCCAGCACTTAATAAACCAAGCAGAAGCTCAGGCCCAAAGAAATATGTTGTATATGTTAAGAATCCAAAAACTGGAAACGTAAAGAAAATTAATTTTGGCGACGAAAAGGGAGGTTTAACCTCTAAAATAAACGATAGAGATGCTGCAAGAAACTTTGCATCTCGTCATAACTGCGATACTAAAACGGATAAACTATCACCAGGATACTGGTCATGTAGATTACCAAAGTATGCAAAGGACTTGGGGCTTAAAGGTGGTGGAGACTATTTTTGGTAATCCATATATCGATAGTGTATTAAACAGTACTACTATCGAAAGATCGTTCTTCTTAGATAAAGAAGATGCAGAATATGTTTGGCACTCAGATAAAGAGTTAAGAGAAGTAGAAGTATTAAACGGTGAAGGATGGCAATTTCAATACGAAAATTGTTTACCTTGGCTGATAGAAAAGGGAATGGTATTTTATATACCATTAGGAGAAAGACACAGACTAATAAAAGGTAAAACTACCTTACATTGTAGGATTATAAAACATGCCAAATAGCAACACCGCATCTCAACAAAGAGCTGAAGCTGCTTTAAGACTAGATAGAATAGAAGAAAAAATTGATAGAATGTCTGAAGCAATTATTGCACTTGCTAGAGCTGAAGAAAAGATTCAAACACTTACGTCATTTTCTAAACAGCAATCAGAGCAGATTGTTTTACTTATAAATAGAATAGACAAAGTGGAAAGCATCGTAGTAAACAATGCAAATACAATTAATATAATTAATAAAATATTTTGGATAGTAATGGCTGCAGCTGCAACCACTATTACCGGAATGTTAATAATGCAATAAAATAGGAGAAAATATGAAATTGCAAGATAAAGAAACTCTAAGCGTTGCAGCAGCAGTCCAGAACGTATTAGAAGGTAAAAAGCCTGCAGTTAAGGAAGAACCAAAGTATCCACATGCGATGTATCATCCTGAAACTGGCAAAGAAGAAACTGCGAAAAACGAAGAAGAGCATAAAGCTTTATCTGCTAAGGGTTATACACATGAGAAGAACGAATCTCCTGAAGAGCCAAAAGCACGAGGCGAAAAAGATTTTAAAGCTAAACATGTAGTTAAGAAATCTGGTGCAAAATCTGATGGTTCAGTAGTAAAAGAAGATGTTGACGCACTTCATGAAGAAGCTATTGAAATGGATAAAGAACTTTCTGAAGGTTTTTCTCCATCTCAAGTTAAAGCTGCTATCAAAATTGCTTCTAAAATGGGCGGTAATATGACAGGTGCTGTTAAAAAAATCGAAGCCATGAAAAAAGGTCTTTCTGATGAAAAGGAAGTTAAGGATGCATTACGCTTAGCTAACGAAGGAACAATGTCAGAAGAAGAAAAATCTGCAAAGCAAAAGAAGTACCAAGCTTTCTTTGATAAAGCACTTAAAAAGTTTGGTGTTAAATCACCTGCTGAACTCGAAGGCGACAAGAAAAAAGAATTCTTCGATTATATCGATAAGAATTATGAAGCTGACGATGAAGAAGATGAAATCGTATCAGAAGGTAAGGTTACAGTTGATGTTGACTGGATTGGCGATAGCAAAGTAACTAAAGATGCTGAAAAGAAATTTAAAGTAAAAATTAAAGTAGATACCAGAAAAGGTACTGCTGATGTAACTGGTGATCATAAGCAAGTTGTTAAAATGTTAATGGATCCAGACGTATACGGATTAGATAAAGGTGACATTGAAGACATGTTCCCAGGCCTTATGAAAGGTAAATTAGAATCTGTCCAAGAAGATGTTAGAGATATGAAAAACTATGATGATAGAAATCGTAGAGGCTTCGAAGCTAGAGCAAGTATTGAAGTAGTTAAAGGTAATAGCTCTAATAAATTTGATGATGACTTTGGATTTAATAAAGCTGAAATGACAGTTATGGATAAAGTAATTAGTAAAATTAAGAAAATGCATGTAACTAGCTTTGATGGTGGTTCATCAGGCCCTGCATCTTTAGAATTTTACGGTGATGAAGCCGCTTTAACTAAGTTTCTTGCTGATAGAAATGTACAAAAGATTGTTAAAAAATATAAGGCTAAGGTATACGGACCGACTTTAAACAAATAATTGATTATAAATAACTATATGATGAAATTATTTGATAAACTAACTAGTAGGAATTTTAAGCTATTTGCTGCTAACCATTATAATAACCCTGAATGTATTTCGGTGGATGAATTTATAGAGGATGTAAGTAGATTTAAATACTTAAAAAGATTATTAAAGAGGTATGAGCAATCAGGTGATTTACAGGAGAGATTAATCCTAAATCACCTGATTGTAATATACAATGTGTTTGGCATTGAAGCTGCTGATAGAATGGTTTGGTTCAAAGTGAACGAAGCACACTATCCAGCATTGAAAACCTTTTTAGTATTTTTGCATTTTATAAAAGAAAACGATAAGGTAGAAATACCTATGGACACTAATATAGTGGAAAGGTTAAGAAATATATGAGAACTGTATTAAATAAACGAAACGAAATAAACGAAGGTTTATTGTCTCGTGGTGCAGATATGGTTTATGCTATTAGATTTCTTAAACTTTTAGTAACGCCATTTAAAAAGACAGAAGCTTTTAAACAAGGCCTTGTTGACGAAAATGGATATAGAACAGAAATACCAATTGAAACTAATGATCAAAGATCAGCATTTACAATATTTCATAGATTGGTATTTAATGTTAAGAAATTAATGGCTAAGGTTCCATTTGGTAAAACCAGATTAGCATCTTATGCCGCAGCTTTATTCCTTGTTAAAGAACATACTGGAATATCAAGTGAAAGATTAAAAAGTATATTAATAGAATCTGGAGAAACGGATTTAGATACTATTAATGAAAGTGCTTGGTTTGAGAATAATAATAAACTAAATAAAGGCACTTATATATTAGTTAACGATATAGCATCACCAGATACTGCTGAGTTTATCGCTAAAAAGAACACAAAGGTAATAGTATCAGAAGTGACAGAACCAGCTGATACACTATTCAATATAAATATATACAAGGTTAAACACTTAAATACCAAACAATTTGTATATGTAACAAATATGGATATAAAAAGATGAAATATAAAAGTTTTAAACAATGGGAAGATGCTGCTGCTAATTCCGTAGCAAGTGGCGGAGTCGATATGGCTCCAAACGCTATGGGTAAAAAAGCACTTCTAAAAAGAAAGAAAAAATCTGAAGGTAAATACGACGGCCGTACCAGAGAAGGTAGAAAATTCGTAGAAAGAATGTTAGCAAAGAGACAGGCAAGAGAAGCTAGAAAAGAAGTTAAAGAAAATGTAAACACTGATGTAAAAGGTATTATGCCTTCTCTTGAAAAGGCCCTGAAAAAAGAAAGAATTAAAAGCCTAAATGATATGGAAAAATTCTTTGATTACGATGGCGGCGATATCGTATTTGACAAAATAAAAGATGAAGATAAAGCAAATATGGTAATGAACCTAGCTAAGGAATTACTTATTAAAAAGTATAAATTGAAGTAATATGAGTAAAATATTGATTGGAATTATTGTTAGTATGAGTTTATCAGGATTTATGTACTATCAGTTTTCTGTAGTACCTATGAAGAATAAATTAGAAGAACAGGGGAAGGTCATCTTAGCACAAGACCTAAGAGACAAAGAGCAGAAAGCTACTATTGAAGCAGTTCAAAATAACCTAACACAAACTACTCAAGCCTTGAGTGGTTTACAAGTACAAAATCAACAATACGAAACACAAATGGCAGATTATCTAGATATATTTAGAAGACATAATATTGCCAAACTTGCTAGTGCAAAACCTGGTATGATAGAAGCCCGAGCAAATGCTCAAACGAAGGAGGTGTTCGATGCGATTGAAGCAGATAGTCAGCGTATTAGCTCTCTTAACGATTAGTGGTTGTAGTCTATTACAGCAGGCTCCAAGAGAAGTTGAGATTATAACAAAACCTGTAAAAATAGATATTGTTCAGCCA
>Ga0206677_10000013_pt1 | contig 151539 bp, 238 predicted proteins | sample M130m12015metaG_FD_155475 | JGI IMG/M metagenome (GOLD analysis project Ga0206677, IMG submission 155475) | Ammonia-oxidizing marine archaeal communities from Monterey Bay, California, United States - M1 30m 12015 | ecosystem: Environmental > Aquatic > Marine > Intertidal zone | place: USA... | reverse complement strand
AATTGGGGTATTTTCTGGGCTACAACAACATCGTCACTCGCTCATTTTGGATCTGCTAATCCAAACGAACTTACATTCGTAGGTAATGGCGATATTAAAGCATCTATTGATTTGGATAACGGTAACTTCTACGCCAAAGGCGAAGGTACATTCTCAAATATCAGAATTAGTGGCGGTAACGAAGATCTTCCACTTCTCAAATCATATGGCTCAGGTCTTGCTGATACAGTTCTATTCGATGGAACGATGTATTGGGAAAAGCGAGTTATTCAAGCTATGCAAGGTTCTGAAGACAGTGCAACAACTTCTACAGCTGACTTTGTTAAATCAGGTACAGCTCCAGTTGCATCAAGTTATATAATCAGAACAAGCGGCTATCGTACATTTGTATCTGACTATATTGAGGTTGAGCCGGGTGAAGAACTTTATGGCGAAATTGCTGCAAGATATGTATCAGGCAGTGGATCAACCTTGTATTATGGTATTGAGCGTTTTGATAAAGATAAAAACCCAATTGCCGCTAACACTGGCACAACATATTTCGTTGCAAGTAATGTTAACGTTAGTTCAACAAGTTGGACAACATATTCGGGTCATACGACAATTCCAACAAGTCATACAGCTTTTAGCGGCTCTGATGGATCAGGTGTTAAATACGTTCGTATTCGCCTATTAATGAACTATCAAACAACCGGTGCTCTTCGTGAATTTGGTCCTCCAATTCTAAAAAGAACACAGGTTCATAGTAGACTTCGTAGCTCAAATATTTATGCTCCGATTATGTATGATGCCGATGATAACAATTATTATGTAGATCCAAACGCAACATCTAAGATGAACGTTGTTGATGCAAGTAACTTTAGAGATAGAGATAACACTGCTTACTTTATGAATCCTCAAACTGGTGGTAGGGTTTCAGGACCTTGGGATTGGTCAAACGGTTCAATTGAAAATCTAAACAACCTTTCATTTAACGATCCAGGTCCACAAGAAGGTATTAAGTGGAAAGGTGGTGAGACCTGGCAAATTTACGAATCACCAAACGATCTAACTACAAATGCAGGCGGTAACCTACAGTTTACTTCTTCTTCGTTAGGAACTGGCGCAGGTACAATGCGTATGCGTGTTGAAACTGATGGTGATGTACACGCTGGAAACAGAATGTTTGCCACAGCATTCATTGACTCAAACGACACTAACTTTTCTGCAAATCCTGCAAGTACTTCTGTATTCAGTAAACTTCACATTGGCTCAACATCAAACTTAGGCGATGGCACTGATCCAGATATTTCAACTAGTATAATTCAAGCTACATCTAAAATTGTAACACCAAGAGTTGTATTCTTAAACGATGGCACTGGTGATGACAATTATATTCAGCACAGTGATACTAACAGCGCACACACTGTAGCAGGACAGCAAATGGGCGCATGGTTTGAATTTATTGGTGATAAGATTTCAGCCACAGACTCTAACTCAGCAGGTATTGTTGCTTCTGGCCTTAAATCAAGATACGGATCATTTCAAAACCGACTTGATGCTGCAATTATGTACGACTACAGTAGCACAAGTTATTATGTAGACCCTGCGTCAACCTCACGTCTTAATACACTGCGTACCAACAGATTATATCCTGCTTACGATAATAATTCTAGTGTTTACTTTGATTATCCATCTTCATATGGCACCTACGGTTCTGTTGCAGTTTATGGTTCTGGTAGAAGCGGGTATTCAGGATATTCTATTAACAATCGCTATGTCTTTATGTCGTCTAGCATTACAAACATGGGCCTCTATAACGATTACGATAATGAATGGATGTTATATGGTATAAGAAACGCGGGTGTTGACTTATATTATAACGGGGCGGTTCAGCTTGAAACTGAAAACGGATTTGGATACGCAAGAAACCAAATGCGTTCACCGATCTTTTATGACTCAAACAATACTTCTTATTATGGCGACTTTGCAAGTCTATCTAGATTTAATGCTGTTAACCTCAACACGTTACAATTTAATGGTTTAACATTCACAAACCCAGAAGTTGGTATTTGGTATGAATATGCGTCAAGCTATGGTAGTGGCTATAATCAACTCTATACTCGCTTAGGGCGTCAGCAAAATTCTGATAGAACTACAATCATTGAATATTATTTCACTCAAAACTGGAATGGTTTTGGGCAAGTTGGTGGTAAAATTTATGTTAGACGAGGTTCTGGAACTAACAAAATGGGTATCACCCACGTTCCTAATGAAGTTAATATGTATCATACTACAGCCGGAAGTAATTTAGCAAATGCTCCTGAAGTATATGTTGATAATTCTAATTACGTTTGGGTTGGTATGCCATATGGCGCAGACGCTGATGCAAAAATATATTTTAGATATGTACAAAAGGCTGGTTTTGAAGAAGGATTTTATTTCGGTAACCATTTTCAAAATTCTGCAATTACACAAACGAACGGCACCACCCTCGCAAACGCAGGACCAATTGGCCCAGGCATTCACTGGAATGTGGGTGTTGATAATGCGTCAGCTGATTTTGCAGGTGGGCCATATAGTTATGGAGGGTTTGGTTATCTTCACGCAAATGGAGTTTATGTTAGTGGAAAAGTGCAAGCTCAAAACAATACTTCAAGATACTTAGAGTTAACTGGTAACTCTCATTTAACTAGTCTTGATCTGTTTGGCAATCTCCGCATAGACAACGGCAATGAAATACGACTTGACACATCAAGTGGTACTACTCGTGGATACATTGAGGCAACTGAAACCAACGATGCACATTTAATTATTGCTACATCAGGCGGCGAAGACATTTCGTTTAGAGATGGTGGAATAGGTGGTCAATGGAATATGATCATTCGCGGAGATGGTGACGTTCTTACAAACAGAAACCATTATGCTCAGGCATTTTATGATCGTAACGACTCGGCTCGCTACGTAAATCCAGCTGGTACTTCTGAAATGGGTACTATACGAGCTGATCGTTTTGATATGCGTGATCGTGGCGACTTTATTACTTTCTATGGTGATGATAGTACAAACCACTCTATTTCATCTCGTAACAATGCTGGTGACGCATCTGACGATATTCGTATTAACACATACGGAAGCTTATGGATTAACTTAGATTCAAACAACAATAATACTTCAGGCGCTGATTTTAGAATTGGCCGGCACGGCGGCGCGACTGGCGACATTGTTCAAACCGGTTTATTTGATGTTTACGGTGACTCGTTGTATGCTTACAGTGCTTATAGTTTCCGTTCACCAATCTTCTATGATAGTAACGACACAACTTATTATACAAATCCGGCTAGCACATCAGTAATGAACACGCTTGATGTTCGTGGCGAAGTGTATAATGATGGTTGGTTCCGTAACGATACAGGCGGCCGTGGTCTTTACAGCACAGCACACGCAATGCATTGGTATGCAACCGATGATAACTATTGGGATCTTTCTCATAACGACGATAACGCATCAATTGGTATTCGATTAAGAGGTACTTATGACGGTACAATTCGCGGTTATCTTTATGCCGAATCTGATAACGATTTTGGTCTATTAGGATCTCAAGGTGGTTGGCGATTAAGAGTTGTTGCCGGTGATTGGATTGACGCTGCTGGGTCAAGTGTTCGTGCTAAAATCTTTTATGATCGTGATAACACGGGTTATTATTTTAATGGCGCATCAACTTCACGCTCGAACTACCACAGAATTAACAACCTATATGACTCACAAGAACGTAGATACACCGCCCCTAATGGTGGTACATATACTACAACGACGAGCTCTGTAACTGGTGCAATTCGTATTAGACTGCCGACCAATCGGTTTAAATCTAATACAATGATGAAGTTTAAAGTTTCTGTTTATGAATACTCAACAGGTAGAACTCACGAATTTTTGATCTCTGGCTATAATAACAACAACGCAAACCAACAATGGTACAACGTAGCTGCAACTCAGTTAACGGACGACAACCGAGGCGCCTACAATATTCGTTGGGGCGGTAATGGAACTGATAACATTGTTTGGATTGGTGAAACCAACAGCACTTGGTCTTATCCGCAGGTTCACGTTCAGTGGGTTGACGTGGGTTATTCTGGTTTTTCAACAAACTGGGGACAAGATTGGATCGTTGATTTTGTAACATCGTTTGATACAGTCCGCACAACCAGAATCGCATCTTTAGTTTATACCTTAAATAACAGAGATAACTGGGCATACGATCTTCGTGGTACATTGTTTTATGATAACAATAACACTGGTTATTATTGTGATCCTAATAGTATATCAAACCTTAACGTGGTATACGCAAATCGCCTTCGCGTTGATGACGGCGGAACAGGCGGTCACATTTATACTGATGATACGTATTTAGATATTGCATACGGCGCAACCGGTGGTGGAGGTATTCGTCTATATGATAGCAATGATGACCTTCAAGGTTATTGGTACGGTAACGGTTCCGGTGAGCATGGCTTCTTAGATAATGATGAAAACTGGGCAGTTCGAATTCGGACTGGAACAGACTCTATGCTGTTCTATGTTGATACCAATAACGAATTCCAAATTCACACTAGTTATACATATTCACCCGGGTCGTCAAGAGCACCTATTTTCTATGACTCAAACGATACGGCCAAATACACTAACCCAGCTGGTACTTCGCAAATGTATAGGATTAGCCAGTTAGATCGTTTAACATTTGTTTCTGGCCCATACATTGATGATGCAGGTGACGATAATAGGTTGAATTTCTATTGTAGTGATGGTGACAACGGCAGTTTCTATTTTACAGAATCTGGCGGGCAAGGTGGTAGAATTAGAGCTGACGATGATGGTTCTATTTTTGCATTGTATCATGATAATGGCGAAGCAATTCTTTACGCTGACCAAGATTATATTACATACATTTATTATAATGGTACTTGGGAAGGTCGTACAAGATCTGGTTACTTTGAAGCTCGCGGTTCGTTCCGTGGACCATTATTCTATGACCAAAACAACACATTCTACTATACTAACCCTGCATCAACTTCACGAATGAATGCTATCAACGCCTATGGTGAAATTCGTTCAGATGAAAACATTATTGCTTATTACGATTATTCTGATATTCGTTGGAAAGAAAATGTCAAAATTATTGATAATGCTGTCGATAAAGTTAAGCAACTTGATGGTATTACATATAACTATATTGACCGCGAAGGCGAATACACTGGTGTAATTGCGCAGCAAGTTGAAAAGGTTCTTCCTGGAGTCGTATATGACACCGAAGATATGAAAACTGGTAAAGAACGTAAAGGTGTTCGTTACGGTAATATGGTTGGCTTATTGATTGAAGCCACAAAAGAGCAACAAAAAACTATAGAAAATCAGCAAGAAGAGATTGACAAATTAAAAGAATTGGTATATAGTCTAATGGACAAGTTAGATAAATAAACTTATAATTAACAACGGAGAAAATAAAAATGGCTTTTACATACGAATGGTCGGTGACCAACCTGAAGGTTAAGGATCAAGTTAACTCAGAAGGTGCTACACTTCAAAACGCAGTTGTCCAAACTCATTGGAAAGTAACTGGAACTGACGAAAATGGTAATTCCGCTTCCTTTTCAGGTGCAACACCATTTACCGCAGAAAACGTACCGGCCGGTACATTTACAGCATTTGCAGATCTGACAGAAGCAGATGTTTTAGCTTGGATCCAAAATGTGGTAAATAGCGACGCAGGATATAAAGCGCATATTGACGAACGAATTCAATTTGAAATTGATAAAGATCTTGTAACTGAGATTGAAGAAGATTCGCTTCCGTGGGCTGCTGGTGGCGACGCCGAAGCTCCAGAATAAGAAGAGGTACTTAATCCATGGAATATACTTGGAAAATAATAAAGTATAGGACTAGGGACGAGGTAAATGCTGACGGCATTACTCTTTCAGATTCTGTGGTGTCAGTAGATTGGAAAAAAACCGGTACTGCACTCAACGGCGTGTCTTCACGATATTTAGGGACAACTGACATTTCGGCTGCTAATACAACTGCAGCCGATTTTGTTTCCTTGTCGGATATTACTGAAGATAATTTAATTGAGTGGGTTAAAGGTGCTTTATCCGCCGATGAAGAAAATGTAATAAATGAAACTTTAGCTAAAAAAATTACAAAGAAAAACGACGTAAAACGCAACGCGGCTTTTAGCTAAATAAATTAAAATCTATATTATGGAGGTACTATGCACGAACTGCATACAGGTGGCCTAGTTAAATACGCATTACGTAGAGGCGGATCTATTCATCCAGTCATTGTCCCGGAGTCGGTTTTAGGTAACCAAACTGGGACAATGAATCCATCTATCTTTGTTCATAAAGATAAAATTCTTATGAACTTGCGGCATATCAATTATATTTTATATCATAGCGAAGGTAAAAAGTTTCCTCATACGTGGGGTCCTTTGGTATATGTACATCCACAAAACGACGTGACATTAACTACGTATAATGTTATGTGTGAGTTTGATTTAAATTTAAATTTGGTGGCTGCTGGCAGAGTCAATACTTCTGACTTTGATACTAAACCAACCTGGAACTTTATCGGTTTAGAAGATGCTCGTTTATTCAGTTGGGATGACAAGCTTTATCTTTGTGGTGTACGTAGAGATTGCTATGATGATAAAGGTAAAGGCCGGATGGAAATGGCTGAAATAGAATTTCACAACAATGAATGGAAAGAAGTATCTCGTAATCCAATTCCAGCCCCAGGAGACGATAGCAGCTATTGTGAAAAGAATTGGATGCCAATTAATGATATGCCTTATCATTTTGTTAAGTGGTCAAATCCAACACAGGTAGTACATTTTGACATTGAAAATAAAGTTACTACTGATGTAACTCTTAAAACAATGGAAGAAAGGTTTCCATTAGACAAAGACCTTCGTGGCGGGTCTCAAGTTATTCGTATAAATGAAAACCGTCGGATGTGTTTAGCCCATGAAACAAATTTGCTAAAAGATCCATTTAACAGAAAAGACGGAAATTACGCTCACCGTGTTGTAATATATGATAACGATTGGAATATTACAAATGTTTCGCGTGAGTTCCATTTCTTAGGTACTTATTATGATCACGTAAAAGGCCAAGATTATAATATTGAATTTTGTACTGGTGTTGCGGCTGTTGGTGATGATTTGTTAATATCTTTTGGTTTATCAGATAATGTGTCTTACATACTAAAAATTCCAACAGGTGTGTTTTTTGATTTTGTATCTAAAGGATGATAAATGAGTAATATTCAACAACTCTTAAATGACTTTGTTATGGATTACAAAAATCCATTTAAAATGTATGAACTTGCAAAAGAATATGATAAATTAGATCAAGACGCCGCTGCCCTTACTTATTATTTAAGAGCCGCTGAGTTTTGTGATGGCAAAACATACAATGAAAAACTACTTCAATATAGAGCTTTGATTATGGGAGCAAAGTGCTTTGCAGATCAAAAAAATAGACAAGTAACAGTTTACAGTTTATTAAAAATGGCAATCACGGTTCTACCGAACAGACCTGAAGCTTATTATTTTATGTGTGATTATTGCGAGGAAAACGGGGAATGGCGTGAATCTTTAGTTCATTCAACAATCGGATTATTATTTGCTGACATAGAGTTAAGTATAGGTGATAGTGATATTAATTACCCAGGAAAACAAGGATTGATATATCACAATGCGTCAGGAAGCTGGAAAGATAATGGTACTGATGAATCAAAACGTTTACTTTTTAATATGGCCTATGATAATAATGTAGAAACTGAATGGAAAAATAAAGCTATAGGATGGCTAAATAACATAGGTTACCCAAGCTATATTCCATACGAAGGAGACGTAGAAAAATATAAGTTTCCATTTCCTGGTATTGAAAAGATCACAAATAATTATGCAAGACATTATCAAGATATGTTTGTGTTATCTGCATTGGATGGAAAAGAAAACGGTCTATGGGTAGAAGTTGGATCCGGGTTACCATATAAAGCAAACAACACTGCATTACTTGAGGACACGTTTAATTGGAAAGGATTGTCTATTGACAATTCAGAAAGAGCTTGTTATAATTATTCCGAGGAAAGAAAAAGCACTATAGTTATGGCAGACGGTAAGGATATTCATTATGCTTCAATGTTTAAACAAAGTTGCATGACAGATTGGATTGACTTTTTAAGAATTAATGCAGAGCAAGTATCGCTTGATGTATTAAAGAAAATACCTTTTGGCCAATACGAATATGGGGTAATCCAATTTCAGCATAATGCATGTTGGTGGGGCCCTGAGTTTAGAGAAGAATCAAGAGCATACCTCAAAGGAATAGGATATGTGTTAGCTGTAAACGACGTGTCTATGGATCCTTCTTCTAATTATGAAGATTGGTGGCTGCATCCACAAATAGCACAACAAAAACCAAACATGGTTGTAACCGGTCATCCTGATAAGAAAAACTTTATATATGATTATGTAATGAAGGAGTAAATTATGAGAATTGTTATTGTTACTGGCGGGTTTGACCCAGTTCACTCAGGCCATATTGAATATTTTAAAGCGGCGGCTAAATTAGGAGATAGTCTTTTCGTTGGTGTTAACAGCGATGAATGGCTGTCACGTAAAAAAGGTAGACCGTTTATGCCTATAGAAGAACGCACTGCAATCTTAGACGCCTTAGCAGTTGTTGATAGCGTGTTTGAATTTGATGATAGCGATGATACTGCCGTTGGAGCTATAAGACAAATACGAGAAGAATTTCCTGACGCTGAAATTATATTTGCAAACGGCGGGGATCGTCAAAAAGGTACAACCCCTGAAGTTGAATACGCAAAAGAATTAATTGAAGAAGGCAAAATCATTTTTGCGTTTGGCGTTGGTGGAAACGATAAAAAGAATAGCTCATCTTGGCTACTTGAAAATTGGGACAAGCCTGAAGTCCAAAGACTGTGGGGTAAATATAGAAATCTTGATAATAACGGACATTGGAAAGTTAAAGAACTATCTATTGATGTTAAAAAATCACTATCAGACCAAAAACATTTTGTTCGCTCAGAGCATTGGCATATTGTTGATGGTAAACTTGAAATGAACCTTGAGTTTCAAAATGGATATAAAACATCTAAGGTTTACTCATCAGGTGATAGTATTGACATTCCACCTCAAACTTGGCACAGGGCAACAAACGTTGGTAAACGCCCAGTAAAGGTAATTGAAGTATGGATGGGTGACGTTTTATCAGAGGATGACATAGAAAGGCGAGATTAAATTTCGCCCTACCTCTACATATTATAAATAGACTATAAAGCAAAAGTATCTTAGAGGTTTACTATGGCTCAGCCTACCACCAAAGAAGAATTCAAAGACTATGTCCTTAGAAAATTAGGTGCACCTGTTATTGAAATAAACGTGTCTGAAGAGCAAATAGACGATCGTGTAGATGAGGCTGTTTCTTTTTGGAGAGACTATCATTATAACGGGAGTCAGCTTGTTTATTTAAAACATGCTATCACGCAAGATGATATTGATAATGGCTACATTACACTTCCTACGCGTCTTTTAGGTATATCAAAAGTATTTGATTTACAGACTTCCATTAGTGCAGGCGTTGGAATGTTTAATGTTCAGTACCAATATACTTTAAACAATATAAGAGATATTACTGGATATAATATTCAAAACTATTATATGACTATGTCTTATATTGAGTTCTTACAAGAAATGCTTGTAGGGAAACCTTTAATCAGATTTAATAAACATGTGAATAAGCTATACGTTGATGTTGACCAAAAGATTTGGACCGTCGGCGATTACATTATTATTGAAGCTTACGATATTATTGACCCAGCGGAATATGCTGAAGTTTGGACAGATCGTTGGCTGCAAAATTATACTGCCGCTTTAGTAAAAGAAAATTGGGGTGCAAACCTTACCAAGTTTGTTGGAATGCAATTGGTCGGCGGTGTAACATTTAATGGCGAACAAATTTTACAAGAAGCAAGAGAAGAACGCCAACGGATGGAAGAAGAAGCTGTTAATTCACTCCAACCACTTACGTATAATTTTATTGGATAAGTTATGGCAACGAACCCTTATTTCAGAAATTACGGTAACTTCAACGAGCAAAACTTAATTGACGATTTAGTTATCGAGTCAATTAAGATGTATGGTGTTGACGTTGCATACATACCAAGAAACTTCGACTCTATTGATAATATCCTAAACGAAGATGATACTTCAACCTTCGGCGGTGACTTAACAACACAAGGTGGTAATAACTACAGTATCATTTACGATATGGAAATGTATGTTAAGAGTGTTGACGGATTTGAAGGTGAAGGAGATTTCTTAAGCAGGTTTGGTTTACAAATACGTGACCAAGTAACATTTACTGTTGCGTATAGAACATTTGAACGTTTTGCTACTCGTTTAGATCCAGAACAAACAAGGCCAAACGAAGGCGATGTAATTTACTTTCCACTTAACGATAAAATATTTAAAGTTATGTTTGTTGAACATGAGTCAGTATTTTATCAACATGGATCATTACAAGTATATGATTTGCGTTGCGAATTATTTGAATACTCTGGAGAGCGTTTCCAAACAGGCCGTTACGAAATTGACCATCACTTTGATGACGTTGATATTACACAGGCAACTACTTTAACACAATTGGCAAATACAGACCCAGTTGCGAAAAACGTTTACTTTGAAGCTGAAGCTGATAGTGTTCTTGACTTTTCAGAAATAGATCCATTCAGTGAAAACATTAGTATACCGGATTAATATAAATGGCAATAGCAAATTACTTTTACAATCAAACAACAAGAAAATATGTTGCCATCTTTGGTACACTATTTAATCAGTTGTCTATTCAGCGCGTGAACGGACAAGGAACAACTTTTCAAACTGCAATTGTTCCACTATCATATGCTCCTTTTCAAAAAATACTTGCAAGAGTTGAGCAAGACGCAAATCTTAATCGTCAGTCGGCTATTACGTTACCACGGATGTCATTTGAAATTACATCTATGCAATACGATGGCGAACGTAGAATATCAGTAAGACATAAGATACCGAAAACATTAAGAGAAAGCGACTCCTCACTGAATTATGTTTACGCAGGAGCTCCATACAATTTAGAATTTTCATTATATATTATGGCAAAATATCAAGAAGATGCAACTAAAATAGTTGAGCAAATCTTACCATTCTTTCAACCTGATTTTACAGTAAGCGCAAAGCTGATTGAAAACCTTCCACCTTTAGATGTACCTATTATTTTAAATAGCGTAATAAATGAAGAACTATACGAAGGTGATTTTACTGAAAGACGAACAGTAATGTACACTCTTAACTTTACGTTAAAAGGAATGTTTTATGGACCTGAAAGAACGAAAAAGGTTATTAAGTTTATTGATACTCAATACGCAACAAACACCGCAGATGATTCTCCGTTTGAAGAAAGTACTGAAACATTTGTTGTTGACCTTGCAAATAGCGCAGTAGGTTGGGCAGATGTTGAGTATACTGATAATTGGGCTGCCAATACTGTATTCCAAGGTAGTGGCCTATATGGGAATAGCGCTCCAGTTGAACTTGACATCTTTACATCTAATACGTCCGTAGATCTTGATAGCGGCAACACCAGCATTGATTTAGACTCAGGCGGTATTGCAATTGATGACTTAGATTAATCAATACAGATAATAGGAAAAAACTCAAATGGCACAAACATTACGATTTAGAAGAGGCACAACCGCAGAGCTTTCATCTGAAGCCGGTATTGAAGGAGAAATTTTCATTGATACCACAAAGAAGACTGTGGTTTCGATGGACGGTGTTCAAAACGGCGGTTATCCGTTAGCAAGATTTGACGACATCCCAACAAACATAAGTGCATTTACAAATGATGCTGGATTTATCACTGCGGCTGGAACTTTTTCTGGTAATTATAATGATTTAACTAACTTACCTTCTTTATTTGATGGCGACTATAATTCTTTATCGAATATTCCTGCGCCAATCCCTGGACCGCAAGGTACTGAAGGTGCTCAAGGTACTGCTGGCGAATTTATACAAGGTACACAAGGAACTAATGGTTTACAAGGTACATTTGGTGCTCAAGGCGTTCAAGGATTTGGTGGTGCTAATGGCGGTATTGGCCCAACAGGTATTCAAGGTGCAACTGGAGTAACAGGAGCAGTTGGCGCGCAGGGTGTGTCAGGATCTACAGGGTCTATAGGTGTTCAAGGTGTTACAGGAGCAGTTGGTTTGCAAGGTGTAACCGGGACTGGGGCTCAAGGTACAATAGGTTCAACGGGTATTCAAGGATTAACTGGCTCTACAGGCACAACTGGTTTGCAAGGTGTAACTGGAACTGGCATTCAAGGTACAACAGGATTAACCGGCGCTACTGGTGTTCAAGGACCTTCTGATGGTGCAGACGGTGCACAAGGTATTCAAGGTACAACTGGCCCAGCAGGAAGCGCAGGTATTCAAGGACCTTCTGATGGCGCAGACGGTGCACAAGGTACAACAGGTTCAACTGGTATTCAAGGATCAACTGGCTTAACTGGAGAAACTGGGCCAGCTGGCGGTGCAGGTGTTCAAGGATTAACTGGACTAACTGGGAACGATGGACCTGCCGGTATTCAAGGACCTTCTGATGGCGCAGATGGCGCTCAAGGTGTAATTGGTTTACAAGGTACAACTGGCGCTGGAGTTCAAGGTCTTACAGGTTCAGCTGGGTTGCAGGGTACAACAGGAGCTCAAGGCGATCCAGGAGTTCAAGGATTAACTGGTTTACAAGGAACCGAAGCTGCAAATTCTATTACTGAAAGCGATAATCTTAATTGGACTGGCGAACATCAATGGTCTACAGGAAATAACTGGATTAAAGTTGATTATGGCACAAGAGCATACATGACGTTTGATGCTGATGCTTATTTACAATTTGGTGCAAACACTGCAGGTGTTGACGCAAAAATGTTTACAACAGGTAACGGATTTGGTATATTAACTCAAAAAGGTACTTTCTATTTAAATAACACTGGCAGCGGTTCAGACGCAGGCGACGTCATTATAAGAGCTCGCAATTCTGGTGATGATGCTTTAGTTGATTATGTCAAAGCAGATCACGCTACAGGTGGAGTAGATTTACATCACGACGGTTCACTTAAACTAAGAACTACGTCCACTGGGGTTTATGTTGATGGTAAAATTACTAATGTTACAGATCCAACCGCAGCGCAACATGCAGCCACAAAGGCATATGTTGATGCAGAAATTGCAGGCCTTTCTGATAGCGCCCCAGCAACATTAGATACTTTAAATGAATTAGCAAACGCATTAGGCGATGACGAAAACTTTTCAACAACTGTGACAACCAGTATTGCAACTAAACTTCCACTTGCTGGCGGTACAATGTCAGGCGATATTGACGGTGCTGGAAATAAGGTACTTTTTGCTAATGTGTATTCAACAACTGGTGATTTGCCAAGCGCGTCAACATATCACGGTATGTTTGCACACGTTCATGGAACAGGTAAAGGTTATTTTGCACATAGCGGTAGCTGGGTTGAATTGGCCAATGCGGCAACTACATTAGCAGGTTATGGTATTACTGATGCATTTGACGGAGCATTTGCATCACTTACTAGTACTCCAACTACATTATCAGGTTATGGTATTACTGACGCATTTGACGGAACATATGGGTCTCTAACAGGTAATCCTACTAGTTTAGGGTTTTCACAAGGCGTTTCCATTAACGAATTTAGCAATGATAATTTACTTAGTGGCTCTAGTAATTCAGCAGTTCCAACTGAAGCAGCAGTAAAAGTATATGTAGATAATACCTTTATGCCGCAAAGCGGAGGATCCTTTTCAGCTGGAATTGATGTTGATGGTGATGTCATAATCGATAATAGTAATAGACTTAGGTTTGCAAATTCAGGCAATAAGGCACTGATTGGAATTCAATCAGGTTTAAGAATGTACATGGGATCAGAAGGTAGTAGTTCAGATCCAAGAATAAGATTTGATGGTGAAACGTCTCAAGCGGCGATTGAGCCTACACTTCCTGCCGGGTCGGTTGCCTCTGGCGCGTCTGGATACCTAAACTTAGGTTCCTCGACTGCTGGATTTAAAGACTTATATTTGGATGGCGGCGTATACCTTGGCGGCGAAGATGCCTCGGCCAATTTGTTGGATGACTATGAAGAAGGAACTTGGACACCTACTGTAAGTGAAGGAACAATTACTGCAGAACACGCTTGGTATATAAAAGTAGGAAAACTCGTTACAGTATCTGCAAAACTTGATGCTCCTACTGATAACAGTGACGGTGGCGCATTTTACGTCAACGGATTACCATTTACTAGTAAAAACACAAGCCACACATCAATGGGTAGTATGATGGGTGATTATATTTCTGGCGGTCCGTATTTTCCTTATATTTCTGATAACTCAACAGACATGAGATTTTTCGCCCAAACATCTGGAGGTTTTTCAAATTTACGCTATGTTGATACAAGCAGCACAACCAGCATTTACTTTACAATAACTTATCACACTCAATAACCCCACACCATAAGGGTCGGACAGTCCAACCATCATAGGAGATAAACGATGGCACTAACAGAAGAAACAGTACAAGATAAAATCGAAATCATAGGCGACTTCAAGCACGTTCAGGTACGCACTGCTACAGTAATTAAACGTGACGGAGTAGAGATTAGCCGTGGGTATTCACGCCATGTCGTTGCACCTGATGCAGACATCACGGGTGAAAGCACAGAGGTTCAAGCTGTTTGTAATGCAGTTCATACACAAGCAATTAAGGATGCGTGGGCAGCTCATTTAGCAGCTGCTGAATAATAACGTGTCAGCAAACTAATATATAATATAAAGTAGGATGAAACATGAGTGATGAACATATTTCTAAAGCATTAGGTTTAACACCGCTTTCAGAATTGAATGATGAAATAAAAGGTGTACAAGAAGTACAGTCAACAGAGGTGCAAAATATAGAAAAGTTTGAAGTATTACCTACTGAAGGTAATGACGAAAACCTTAATGATATGGAACTTGCACGCCAGAATGTTAAAAACATTATTGAACTTGGAGACGATGCAGTTAAAGAAATGGTTGAAATAGCCAAGCAATCAGAGTCTCCTCGAGCCTTTGAAGTTGTGTCGACTTTAATGAAAACATTACTTGATGCAAACAAAGACTATGTTGATATTTCTACTAAAAAGAAATTTGCGCAGGATGATAAACCTGAAAAGGAAACAAATGTCACGAATAATAACTTGATAGTCTCAACTGCAGATTTACTTAAAATGATTAAAGGTGATGATAATGTTTGAGATGATGAAAGGTTATCTCGGCAATAATAATCTTAAAAGAGTTGGTGAACAATTAGAATGGACTCCTGATATGCTAAAGGAGTACATGAAATGTGCTGAAGATCCAATATATTTTGCTAAGGAATATATAAAAATTGTCCATGTTGACAGAGGATTAGTTCCTTTTCAAATGTATCCCTATCAAGAAAACATCACAAAAAAGATTACAGAAAATAGACGCTTAGCTGTTTTGACGGCGCGTCAGTCTGGTAAAACAACCACCGCAATGGCAATCATTTTACATTATGTATTGTTTAACGAGTTTAAAACAGTTGCTATTCTAGCTAACAAAGGAGATGCTGCAAGAGAAGTTATGTCACGAGTCAAGTTGGCTTTTGAAGCTTTACCTAAGTGGTTGCAGCAAGGAGTTGAAGAATGGAACAAAGGAAACATCGCACTTGAAAACGGTTGTCAGGTTTTGGCAGGAACAACATCGTCATCAGCAATTCGTGGTAAGTCAGTTAATTTTCTATATCTCGATGAGGTTGCATTCATCGAAGGATACGACGATTTTTTCGCATCTGTTTATCCTACTATCTCGTCTGGCGAGTCAACAAAACTTCTTATGACGTCGACTCCTAATGGCCTAAATCATTTTTGGAAAACTTGTAAAGGTGCAAGAGAAAAGACTAACGGTTATGAATACGAAGAAGTTATGTGGCAAGATGTTCCTGGCCGAGACGAAAAGTGGAAAGAAGAAACACTCGCAGCACTAGATTACGATGAACAAAAATTTAGGCAAGAATACTGTTGCGAATTCTTAGGCTCCTCAGGAACATTGATTGATGGATCCAAGCTAAAACAATTAGCGTACGATAGACCTATACACGAACAAGAAAACACATTTCAATATTTTAAACCTGAAAAAGACCACAGTTATGTTATGACTTGTGATGTATCTCGAGGAAAAGGTTTAGACTATTCAACCTTTAACATTATAGACATTAGCAAAATGCCATATCAACAAGTATGCACATTTCGCGACAACTATATTAGCCCAATTGATTTCGCTTCATTTATATATAGAATAGGTAATCTATATAACGAAGCTGCTGTTCTTATAGAAATTAATGATATAGGCGAACAAGTTTCAGATGTTTTATTAATGGATTATGGATACGAAAACTTACTTTATTCCGAAAGCGCAGGCGCAAAAGGCAAACGAATTTCGTCTGGATTTGGAGGAAGAAAACTTGATAATGGAATACGAACTACCAAGACTGTAAAAGCTCAAGGTTGTTCTATGTTGAAAATGCTCATTGAGCAAGATCAACTTATACTAAGAGATTATAATACTTTGCAGGAATTATCACGTTTTTCCAAAAAGGGTCCATCTTATGAAGCTGAGCCCGGAGCACATGATGATTTAGTAATGAATTTGGTTTTATTTGCTTGGTTATCTGACCAAGATTATTTTAAAGAATTAACTGATATTAATACTCTTCAAGCATTGCGTGAAAAGACTGATGCGCAAATTGATGAAGAATTACTCCCCTTCGGATTTATAGATGACGGCGGGGAATTGTGGGAAGACGAAAACATCAGGTTCTAAACTATATTTCTGTAAATCAAATAATTTATAAATAGAAACAGTGATATGAACTAAACGCGTTTAAATACATAAAGGAGAAAAATATGGCTTTTTCTGTAAGTCCTTCCGTCATTGTTCGTGAAGTGGATGCATCACAAGCCGTGCCAGCCGTTGCGACATCGCCAGCTGCCATTGTTGGTGTATTTCAATGGGGACCAGTTGACGAACCTATTCTAGTTTCATCCGAAGATGAGCTAGTGGATCGTTTTGGCAAGCCTTCAGCGGATACATACGAAACATTTTTTACTGCAGCAGACTATCTTGCATATGCAAATGCATTGTGGGTGGTTCGCGCAGACAATAATTCAAACACAGCTATTGCAGCAAGCGGCGCCTTTTCGGCGAAGCATCCTGGTGCTTTAGGAGATAACATTGACGTACATTGGGTTACTTCAACAGGATACGAAAACGCAGTAATTGCTGCCGGTGATATCCCAGCGAACAAAATTTCCAATGCTGCAGTCCCGCAGACAATTCCATTCAATTCCTCTGCTGTAACTTTTGAAGTTGCTCCTGCAGACAGAATTACTGCAATTGGAGCAGGAGATGTACTTGTAATTGGTAACGATAGCTCAGGCTACGTAAACGTTACAGTTGCAACTATTGCAGAAACAGAACTTAACGATGGCGCATCGCCAACACCGAATGTAACAGGATACGAATACGCAGTTACATTTGTAGGCAATTATACACTTGCCGAAGAAGATATGACCGTCCTTACCATTACGAAAAAATGGGGACAAAACAATTTCTTTGCTTCTGCACCAAGTGCTGGATCAATCCACGTTGCGGTTGTTGACCGTGGCGGAAATATTTCAGGAACAGCAGGACAAGTACTTGAGTTGTTTGAAGATGTTTCAACCACAGCAGGAGCTCAACTACAAGATGGTTCGCAAAACTACTGGGTAGATGTTATTACTAACCAGTCAAGCTGGGTCAAAGTTGCCAACTCGGCAGTTGTAGGAACAGCCGCAACCGCAGTAACTTCATACGAAGTAATGGCAGGCGGTGGTGATGCTCAAACTGAAAGCAATGCAACTTTAGCTGCAATTGGTAAAGGTTGGGATCTATTCAAAAGCGGAAACGAAATTGACATCTCGTTCTGTCTACAAGGTAAAGGCGATGATAGCGCAAACCGTGCAAATTATATCATTTCTAATATCGTTGATAGCAGAAAAGATTGTGTTGCATTTGTTTCTCCGTCAGCAAGTGATGTTGTCAGCGAAGTTAAATCGAATACACAACTTAAAAACGTAATTGCATATCGTAATGCTCTTCAAAGCTCATCTTATTGGTTTATGGATAGCGGATATAAATATCGTTACGACAAATACAACGACACTTATCGTTACACACCTTTAAACGGTGACATGGCAGGTTTGGCCGCAAGAGTTGAGCCGTGGGAATCTCCAGCAGGTTACAGAAAAGGTGTTATTAAGAACGTAGTGAAATTGGCGTTTAATCCAAACAAATCGCAAAGAGATCAACTATATACTTCAGACGTTAACCCAGTTATGTCTCAAGTAGGTCAAGGTATTGTACTATTTGGAGACAAAACAGGTTACGGACTACCAAGCGCGTTTGATCGTCTCAATGTTCGAAGATTGTTTATTGCTATTGAGAAATCAATTGCGACTGCGGCTGAGTCATTCTTGTTCGAGCTGAACGATGAATTTACTCAAACACAGTTTAAGAACATCGTTGACCCGTTCCTACGCGATATTCAAGGAAGACGTGGCATTACTGATTTTAGAGTCGTTTCAGATGCGACTGTGAATACTCCTGAAATCGTAGATCAAAACAAATTCCGAGCTAACATTTTTGTTAAACCAGCCCGTTCAATTAACGTTATAGAACTTACGTTCGTAGCAACAAGAACAGGAATTGAGTTTGATGAAATCGTTGGTCAGCTCGTATAATAAATAGATTTAAATAAAGGAGAATAGAAATGGCATTTAACATCAACCAGTTCAAATCAGAACTCGTCGGTGGCGGTGCACGTCCTACGCTATTCCAAGTTCAAATTACTAACCCGATTGACACAGGAGCAGATTTTAAAGTACCATTTATGGTTCGTTCTGCAGGAATTCCTGAGTCAGTCGTTGGTCAGTACGTCGTACCTTACTTCGGACGTGAAGTAAAGTATGCGGGTGATAGAACGTTTGCGGACTGGGCAGTCACTGTTATCAACGATGAAGACTTTGCTATTCGCAACGCGATGGAAGCATGGTCAAACTTCATTAATTCCCACGACTCCAACTCAAGAGGATTACCACAGCAGTACAAATCTACTGCCTCGGTTACTCAATATAGTAAAGATGGATCACCACTTCGTACATATATTTTCGAAGGATTGTTCCCAACTACTATTGACGGTATTGCCTTAGATTGGTCTCAGCAGGACACTATTGAAGAATTCGGCGTCACGTTCCAATATGATTTATGGAGAGTTGAAGGAATTACCGGCGTACCGACAACCTAATTTTTATTATGAGGATATGAAGTTTTGAAGATATTCGGTTACGAAATCAAAAGAGAAGAGGATGAGACTCCAGTAGTCTCATTCGCTGAACCGTCTAATGAAGACGGCGCAATCACTGTAGGAAACGCCCAAGGCGGATTCTACGGGACTCTTCTCGATATGGAAGGCACAGCAAAGACTGAGTCTGAATTAGTTACAAAATACCGTGGCATGGCTCTACAGCCTGAAATTGTATCAGCTGTAGACGAAGTTATTAACGAAGCAATTTCTATAGGAACTGACGATAAAGTTGTTGAGCTAGTGCTCGATGATACTAATCTTCCTGACAAAGTCAAAAAGAGATTGAGCGAAGAGTTTGATAACGTATTATCGTTATTAGATTTTTCAAATGCAGCTTACGATATTTTTCAAAAGTTTTACGTTGATGGCAGATTAAATTATCATGTCATTATTGACAACGAAAACATAAAAGACGGTATCAGAGAACTACGATATGTAGATCCGCGTAAGTTAAAACTTATACGTGAAGTTGATAAAAGACAAAAAGATCCGCATTCTGGCATCCCAGTTAAAAAACTAAAAAGTGAATATTATATGTATTCAGAAAATGGTTTTACTGGTGACAATGCAGGTGGCAACCAAAGTACTGGTACACAGGGATATAGAATTTCCAAAGACTCTGTTGCCCGTGTTACTTCAGGATTAATGAACGAAAACAATTCTTTGGTTCTTTCATATTTGCACCCCGCTATTAAACCTTTAAATCAATTAAGGATGCTTGAAGATGCAACAGTTATTTATACTCTTACAAGAGCTCCTGAAAGACGAATTTTTTATATTGACGTTGGGAACTTACCTAAGTCGAAAGCTGAACAATATATAAGAGATATGATGGTTCGCCATAAAAACAAGTTACAGTATAATTCATCAACCGGCGATATTACTGATAGCCGTAAAATGATGACTATGACTGAAGACTTTTGGTTTCCACGCCGAGGTGGTGAAAGATCCACTGAAGTTGATACATTAGTTGGTGGTTCTTCACAAGCGCTATCGTCTGATGAAAATATGCAATACTTTCAGCGTAAATTGTTTAAAGCGTTAAAGGTTCCGCTAACAAGGCTTGAGCCTGAAACAATGGCAACCTTTGGTCGTACTTCTGAAATTACTCGTGACGAGCTAAAGTTTAGTAAATTTATTCGCCGTGTAAGATCTAGATTTTCTTCAATCTTTACAACAATTTTAGAGAAGCAAGTTGTTCTTAAAGGTATTATGACACCTGAAGAATTTAAAGAAATTAGAAATGCAATTCGTTATGACTTTATGCAAGATAACTATTTTAACGAATTAAAAGAAGCAGAAATACTCCGTGAAAGAATGGCAACACTGCGTGACGTCGAAGATCACGTCGGAGTATATTATTCAAGAGAATGGGTTATTCGTAATATCCTTCAGTTGAGTGAAGACGACTCCGAGGAAATGAAAACGCAAATGGAAGCTGAAAAAGAAGAATTTGGCGATCCGAATGACCAAGAACAGCAGAATTAAATAAATAAACAAAATGAGATTAAACCAGGAGATCTACAATGAAGTCCTTTAAAAATCATATGGCTGAAGTAGCAGAACCAAAATCCTCAGAGGAAAAGAAGTTCAAAGATCTGCACAATGCTGAGGTTAAACCTCATCCAGTAGCAGAGCCAACTCAGCATAAAGCTGAGAAGCCAAAGGCAAAACGTAAAGCTGACCAAGAAGGCGACGCTAATTACGACAAAGCATATACTACAGAAAATTCAGAGCAAATTGATGAGATTTCTCGTAGTATGACACCAATGAGAAATAAATTTGGTGGATCTGTTATTCCTAAAAAGTTTGATGCATATAAGAAATTTGTCAAAAAGAATAACGTAGATGAGCCTACAGTTCGTATGATAATGGATAATCCAGATGCCGGCGAATCAAAGCGCATGATGAAAAATAAAAATATTGCTCAAGCCGTAGGTTTATATAAAGATGCTCACAGGAAAGAATCCGTTAACGAGGTTACTCAGTCAGCAATAAAAAAGCCTATGAACATTACAGGACCGGACGGTAAAGTTCGTACTGTATTGAAAAGAGCAAAAGACGTTAAAGTTGATGACCACGGTCAAGAAAAGATGGCTGAAAACAAAAAAGCCGATCTAATGAAAAAATTAGCCAAGACTGCCGCAACAACGAAAAAAGGTAAAGAAGCCGTATCGTTGAAAAAAGCTCCTTGGGAAAAGAAAGAACATATTGACGAAGCAGTTAAAGTAGGCAATATGAAATTAAAAGATGGATCTTCAATGAAGGTTACAAAAGAAGATGCAAAACTTTTGAACCAAATGTTTAAAGGATTGAATAGTCAAAACCGTAAACAAATGGAAAAAGTTATGATGACAGATAAAAGCGGATTTAACGAAATCGTTGGATTTGCGAGGGAAGCCATGTAATGGCTTTTGTGACGGTCCTAGGCTCAAATAGTATTTGGGAGTATGATAATGCTGCCACGGCTGCGGACTCCGACACATATAATGATGCTAACGGGACCGTCACAGCAGGCGTTCGTGCCTACACTCCTCCAGGTGGTAATGCGCAATATACGTATATCAAATGTAGGAAAGCAGGCGAAACAATTATACGAGGCGAATTGAATAAAAACTTTTATGACAATAAAAATGCTAATGGTATACCTTAGTATAAAGTTATAAATAAACATAATTCAAAAGGAATAATAAAATGAAACTGATTACTGAAGTAGTAGAAGAGGTTAGTTTAACCACAGAAATCAATGAAGAGACTGGTAAAAAGTCACACTTCATTGAAGGCATTTTTATGCAAGGCGACCTTAAAAATCGTAATGGTAGAATATATCCTTCTGCAGTTCTTGAAAAAGAAATGGTTCGTTATCAGAAAGATTTTATTGATACGAAACGTGCTCTAGGCGAATTAGGACATCCTGAAGGACCAACCATTAACGGAGATAGAGTATCACACCTTATCACCGAAATGAAAAGAGACGGATCAAACTTTATTGGTAAAGCTAAAATTCTTAGTACGCCAATGGGTGAGATTGTTAAAACATTTATGGACGAAGGCGTGCTTTTTGGAGTTTCGACACGCGGCCTTGGTTCTGTTAAACCAACTAAAGAAGGCATCATGGAAGTACAAAACGATTTCCATTTGTCGACTGTTGATATTGTAACAGATCCTTCTGGTCCTAATTGTTTTGTAAACGGCGTAATGGAAAACGTCGAATACTACTATGATATTGCTTCTAATTCTTGGTTGCCAGCAGCAGCTCAAGCCGAGGTTGAAGAAGTAATTGAAGAAATCCAAAAAGAAGTAAAGGTAGCTTATAAACGTACTGTTCGTCAAATTGATGAAAATTTGGCAGGTAGAATGTTTGAAAAGTTCCTATCATCGCTGAGAAAATAAAATTAATATAAATATGATTACCAAGAAGAACGAATCCATAATAGAGGAGTAGTACATATGTCAGAACATGACCTAGACGAAAAGTTCACTGTTGACGACGGCGGTTCGACTGTTCCTGCATCTTCAGTAGAAGATCCAGCAGCACCAGCCGGCGGCGCAACTAAAAAGAAAAAAGCAGATGTCAAAAAGGCGGCTGATCCAAAAGCTGGCAAACTTGACACACCAACACCAGGAATGAACGAAGAAGAAGCGGCCGATGCTGATGCTGTTGAAATCGTTGAAGAAGAAGTAATTTCTATCGACGAATCAATTGCAAAAATGTTTGAAGGCATGGACCTTTCTGAAGAGTTCACAAATAAAGTTACTCTAGTTTTTGAAGCAGCTGTTAATGAATCGGCCACGAAAAAAGCTGAAGCTATGACAGAAGAATATGCAGCTAAAGTTGACGCAGAAATGCAAGAATCAGTCGACTCAACTGTAAGCACTATTATTGAGAATCTTGATTCATATCTCGACTACGTTGTAGAAGAGTGGATGAAAGAAAACGAACTTGCCATCGAATCCGGTATCAAGGTTGATATGGCAGAATCGTTAATGGACGGCCTTAAGGATCTTTTCACTGAGCACAACATTACAGTAGACGACGAAGTTGTTGATGTGGTTGCAGGACTTGAAGAGAAAGTTGAAGTAATGACCGACGACGCAAACAAACGCATCGATGAAAATCTCGCGCTTGCAAAAGAAATCTCGGGCCTTAAGGCAGAGAAAGTTTTTAACGAAATGACTGAAGGACTTACGCTGACTCAAGCCGAGCGTCTGAAAGTACTTTCCGAAAAGCTTGACTTCGAAAACGTTGATGAGTATACAGCTAATCTAAATACTCTTAAAGAATCATTCTTTGCAGATACCAAACCGGTTGTTGCAGAGGAAGCTCAAGACGACGAAGAAGAAATCTTGACTGAGGAAACAGTTGTTGCTAAACCAGCTTCTGAAGATCCGTCAATCAATGCTCTTCTCGCAGCTTTTGCGAAGAAATAATTTGAAAACCTTAACTTTATAAATAATCCTAGACGAACAAACAATAAACAAGGAGATAGAAAGATATGACTCAGTCAAACTATCAAGCGCTTGTAGAAAAGTGGGGCCCAGTTCTGGAGCACGACTCTTTTACAAACATTAAAGATCAGCACCGTAAATCGGTCACTGCAACTGTTCTAGAGAATACTCAAAAAGCTCTAGTATCTGAAGGTGATCTTAGTGCAAACATGACATCGCTTTTGTCTGAAGCAACTCATGTAAACGACGCAGGCACAGGTGGCTTCGGCGCAGACTCAACTGCAACCGGTCCAACTGCAGGTTACGACCCAATCCTAATTTCATTGGTACGTCGTGCAATGCCAAACTTGATCGCATATGACATCGCTGGTGTTCAGCCGATGACTGGCCCAACAGGCTTGATCTTCGCAATGCGTTCAACACATACTACGCAAGCTGCGGCTAACGAAGTATTCTATAACGAAGCCGATACAGACTTCTCTGGTACAGGTACTCATGCACAAGCATTGGGTTCTGCTAACTCAACAGTTACTACAACTGGTACAGGCATGGCAACAGCCGATGCTGAATCAGATGCTAACTTTGCTGAGATGGCATTCTCAATCGAGAAAGTTTCCGTAACAGCGAAATCTCGTCAGCTGAAAGCCGAATACACTGCTGAGCTTGCTCAGGATCTTAAAGCCGTACACGGTTTGGATGCTGAAACAGAATTGGCAAACATTCTGCAATCAGAAATCTTGGTTGAAATCAACCGCGAATTGGTTCGTACCATTTACACAAACGCGGTACTCGGCGCAGCCGGTACAGCAACACCAGGTACTTTTGATCTGGACGTTGATGCAAATGGTCGTTGGTCAGTTGAGAAATTCAAAGGCCTGATGTTCCAAATCGAACAAGAAGCAAACGCAATTGCAAAAGGTACACGTCGTGGTAAAGGTAACATGGTTATCTGTTCCTCCGATGTTGCATCCGCATTGCAAATGGCAGGTGTTCTTGATTATACTCCAGCGTTGAACAGCAACGCCCTCGACGTAGACGATACAGGCAATACATTCGCCGGTGTTCTGAACGGTCGTTACAGAGTATACATCGATCCATATGCCGGAGCTAACTACATGGTTGTAGGTTATAAAGGTTCTTCATCTTTTGATGCTGGTATCTTCTATTGCCCATACGTACCATTGCAGATGGTTCGCGCAGTTGGTGAAAACAGCTTCCAGCCAAAAATCGGATTTAAGACTCGCTACGGCATGGTCTCTAACCCGTTCTCAGCTGGTGCTTCACAAGGAAACGGCGCATTGACTGTAGACTCTAACGTTTACTACCGTCGTGTGACTGTATCTAACTTGTTCTAATAACAAGATATCGGTTAACGATACAAACTAGGGGAGCTTAATTGCTCCCCTTTTTTTGTTTAAATATGTAATGTTAATTGAGACAGAATTTACATTCCTAAGGCGTCCATATACATTTCAGTCATCGCGTTTTCATTATCAATATCATCACGATTACGTTTACGAATTGAAACAATTTTACGCATTACCTTTGCGTCATATCCTCCGCCTTTTGCTTCGGCATAAACTTCCTTAATAGAGTCCATGATATCTTTTTTCTCTTGTTCCAAACGCTCAATGCGTTCAATGAATGCACGTAGTTCGTCTGCGGTTACTGTTGCTGTATCTTGTGCCATTAAATAATCTCCTGCTGTTGTAAATTTCAAATCTCCCATGCCGTTAACGGCTTCATAGCTTGGGTAGCCTTTTTCATAAACTGGTGCTTCCATTATAGTTTACCTTCTTCACGCATTTGTTTGCGAATTTTAGTTGCGCTGATATCATGGATATCTTTACCTAGATCGTGTTCTGTAAAGGTATAACCTACTCCGCGCCCATAACTAATATCAACAATATTAGGTACTTCTAGAATTAGATATTCATATCCATTTTGAAAACCATGTTCAGCCAATCCTTTTTCAATATTTGCGATTACATCAATAATACCAAAAGGATTATCGTCTTGTGCCACAGTACGACCAGCACCTGCATCGCCGTCAAAGTTATATACATCACGGATCATAATAACAACCTGACCTGTAACTGCATGTGCACGTTTAAATAACTCAGTATGACCATCGTGCCAAGGTTGCCATCGGCCTAGCATTTGTACTGTCGGTTTCTTATAGTCAAACATTTTCGTAAATCCTTATATGTCTTTCAACTGCATCGGCTAAAGTTTCATCTGTATTATCAAACCATTCAGTTACATGGTAATTAACTTTTGAAGGTTTTTGGAACATTTTATTAGTATCGCCAAAACGACCTTCTTGGATAGTATCCATCCATACAGTGTAATCAGCATTAAAAATTTCTCGTGTTTCCTCAAGCGGACAAACGAAATCGCAGATAACCATTCGTCTCATTTCTTTTTCGTAATCAGCAATACCTTTCATACGATAAGCTTGACGTAAACGAGCAGCTTCACTGAATTCCCAGTCGTTTGCCATTTCACGGATTTTATCAGCATTAAACCAAGCGCAATTTAAGCGTTGTTGTAGCCGTTCAGCGAGCCAAGTTTTACCTGATCCTGGCAGACCAAAGATTAGTATTTTCATTCATCTCCTCCTTCAGACATGTCAATATTTGCCACAGTAATAATTAACGAAAGTAGAACAACAATTGCATAAAAAGACATTAACCCTGCAGCAAACATATAGCCTGATTGGTAGATATACGCAAGAGTAATTATAGATGAGCTTTGAACCAGGAACTTTTCTTTCCACGTTGAATCTTCATCATATTCCAACTCAATGTTCCAATGCGGACTTAGTACTAGCACGGAAACTTTTGTATAATTATACATGTTATAAAGAATTAGCAATACTCCTGGAATTAAAAAGTATTCGTTACCACCTGTGTAATGATAACTAGCTCCACCTACGATATGAGTTAAAACAATTCCGTAAATAGTAAGCATTTAATACATACCTCCTGGAATAAAATTCATGTCAACCCATATGCAAATTAAACCTAGAAATAGTCCATAAAGGACTACTTCAATTGGTTTTAGGTTTTTTAATTTACGACGCATTAGCCATCTCCAATGCAAGATCCAACGCGTCAACTTTGCGCTTTGCATTTGTTCCAAACCAAGCGGATGCCATACGAGTATCTGCAGAACGACCTAATTCGTGGTCAGCCATATAGGTAACTGCGTTGTATGCGTTCCACCAAGTTCCAGGACGGAAGTTATCTCCTGGTTGGTTTTCAACAACTTCAACAGCGCGTTCAGCTGTGCGTGACAAAACACGATCTTCACGAGTTGACTCTCCAAAGATCTTTGCCATAAAGCGGTTAAGTACTTCTTTGTCATAGTTTTTAGAACCAAGAAACTCCGCAGCTTCTTTGAACTTTTCAACTTTATTGTGCGACAAGCCAAGGATTTCTTTAACGCTTTCAGGGTCAAATACTGAGCGGTGATTTACACGTACAGATGGTTGGTTCTTTTCGTTAAGAGCTACAGCCAATGTGTTATTGCATACAACACGTTCCATTACGAACTTGATGTCAATGCTTTTGCCATAAACGTGTGGGTTAGAAAACAAAAGGTAACCTTTAACAGCATCACCACCAAAAAGCTCAAAGCCATCGCGGACATCCGCCAAAGCCCAAACCAAACGGCCATCTTTCAACGAACCGGCTGTATCCATAGCCATATCGCCATTTGAAACGAAGTCGTTGAAAAACTCAAATGCTTCAGAGTTTTGTACTGGGTTCCAACCAGTGCCAACTTGCGTAAGGATTTTTCCGTCTGATGAACGAACCAATGCTTGTTGGCCAGTTTCTTTTTGTTCACCGTTATAATTGATGAATGTGTTGACTTTTTCAACTGACCAATCAAGGCCTGCTGCTTCCATCATTTGCTGCGGTGACATGTCGTCGCCAACAGGAACTCCTAGACCATGCCAAGGGAGGCCTTTGCTTTCACGGTATGCCATTTGAGCTTCGCCGTTAATCATTTCCAATTCATGTGCCATTTGTTATTTCCTTTTCATTTTGTATATAACTAGTATATACTGATTCCATCATAATGTCAATAGTTAAACTGCAACTTTTAATTCATTTTGAAAATCAATCCAAGATTGACTCATTTCAAACCCAAGGTTTTTTTCAACGAATTCATTGCCGCAGTCAAACCAAAAAGCTTCAACCAAGTCTTCACGAGGAGATGTATCCATACGATTAATATGTTCAGCTAAACCTTCGCAATCTGACTGACGAAACAAAACGATTGCTTTGTGAAAATCGTCAGCGTCTTCGTTATACATATCAGCCATGTCGTTTTCAATTGCTTCTTCATCTTGTGCATAACCACGAAATTTCGCAACTAACGCAGCTACGTTTGCAAGTGGTGTTTCTTTCCAAAAAAGTTGAGTTTGACTTGTCATGACTGATTCCTTTTCATTTGTTATATTAATAATATAACTGATTCTAAACGAAATGTCAACAATAAAATGAAATTAAATTGAAAAAAATTAGTGGATAGTTTCGTTGTCCATCGGCAACGCGTCAACCATGTCATGTGTGTATTGAGTGTATCCTGACTTAATTAAATCTATAACATCAACATATTGACCACTTGATTCTACTTCCACAATTTTACAAAGAGGATAGTCCTCTATTAAGAATGCTTGCATATATTTAAACGCATCTTTTTTAGTATCAAAAGAATATGCTCTGCTGATACCAAACATATCGTTTTTTGAAAATATTCTCATAATGTTTATAGGACCGCCAGCTCCTTGAAGTGGCATTCGATGAGTGCCGAGAAACACACCCATCTCTTGGTCAATTATTATGTATCTCAAGCTGGATATCCTTGAAAACCTTGCCACCAATCAGGAGCAGAACGCCCTTTATTCCATACAGCAAAGTCTTTAGTCATATGATAATATTTACGATATGCTGCAACTGGATTGCCTTCAACCTTGCATAACGGAAAGTTATTCATTGCTTGTGGAAATTCGGTTAGACCTATGTCTGGTATATTTTCCGGCGGATTAGCAAGAACTTCAGTCAACTTGTTTGCAGTCATATGAAGCTTTTTGTAGCGTACCAGAAACTCATCTATAAGCCCGAGAAAGTGCTCATAATGCCATAGATAATTGGCCTTTGATTTCATAGACCATACTGTGCATGGATGTCCGTGATGTACTGCTTTGTAAAGCGTTTCTTCAAGATTATTATTAGGATGGACAAAGTACTTAACCATGACCTTACCTGACTTTGAAGGACGCTTTTCCATATATCCGTCAAGCATACGATGTGCAGTGGACAGCATTTGTCCAGACTCAATAATCATTTTACTACAGTGTTTGTCGCAGACCATCTGAGCCGCTTCTCGCGGCTCTTCTGATAATACAAATATATTCATACAGCAAATCCTTTCGATTCTAAGATTTTAAGAGGTGAACTTTCAATTCCTTCAACCTTACGAGCTGCAGCATATTCTTCAACGGTGAAGTTGTTGATAAGGAACTTTTTGAAAGCTCCCATTTTGATAGGACTTCCACGGTACTTGAACCGAGCAATGAAAAGGTCAATGCCACGACCAACATTTGAAGGGTGAACTCTTTCACTGTCTTCATATACTGGTTGGCCTTCATACGAACCTGTGTACATAAGATATCCACCGTGGTAGCTGAAGTCTGTTTTGTTGAACTTTGTCATTTTGATTCCTTTTGTTTTACCTTATAGAATCAATATAAACCATTTCATAATGAATGTCAATGGCGTTCTTTCATTTCTTTGTACTTTTTTCGTACTGCAATAAAATGTTCTAAATAATCGTAAGTGTTAACTTTAAAGACTTGTGGTTCTGAACCGTCTACGGTTATCAAGATCACGCCTTGTTTAATTGGTATGGAGGTTCTTTCATAAAATGCAGCGGCGTAAAAAGATGCTTGAATAAAGTAATTAGTAATCCATTCCTCTTTCTTTGGTTTCCTTGATGTTTTAAAATCAACAATAGAAAGTTGACCGTCAAACTCAGCGATGCAGTCAACCTGTCCTGCGCATTTTAGTCTATCAGAGTATAAGAACTCTTCTTGAAACCAAACATTGTTTAAACGTTGGTCAAGTATAGATTTTAAATCATTAAAGGATTGGAGATTTGAAGGCATTGCACCTTTGTTCCAATCCTCTTTATTATCTAAATAATCTTCTGCAAGTTTGTGTACCGCCGTACCACGAGTGGCGGCTTGCTGTGATATTCTATTTGCTTCCGCTTCGCCAACTCTTTGACGCCACGCAAGAATTCCTTCTTTATTTAATACGCCAAGAACCGTTGTGATTGACGGATATGCGTTTCCTTCTGGTGTAAAGTATTTTCTACCAGTTGTAGTTGTTTCACGTGTTAATTTGGGAAGCACCACGCCGTGCTCTACATGATTAAACATAATATAAATTAGCCGCCTATATCTACTTTAGGCGCTCCTGTTTTGATTTCAGCAGAGCAAGAATATGTATCACCTTTGCGCCCTGCTTTCTTTCCTTCAATTTTCACCTTAGATGAACCTGTGTTAAGAGTAGGCGCGATTGCATGATTAGTACAAACACCGCCTTGTATATGATTGGTAACGGCATCGCCAAATCTGACAACGCCGATACCTTGTGCAAAAACTTTTCCGCTACACGCGTCTGTTGAAGTGTTTATTGAATTTACGTCACAATTAGATCCATCGTTTGCCACCGCATCTCCTGATGCTGGATGAACTGTATCTACTGTTTCTATTGTGTCTCCGCGTGCAGCTAACGCCATTATGCAGCCTCTAAAAGTTTTTCTTTTGCAATTATATATTCTTTAACTAATCCTGAACGAACAATATCTTCAACTCCAAATCTTACCACACCAAAAGATGGGATAGCATTTAGAACCTTTACAAAATCGTAAAGACCTGAGATATCTGCTCTGTTTCGAGATTGTTGAAGATCGTCTTGCTTTGTATCACCGCAGAAGATAATCTTTGAGGACTCTCCTACACGTGTGATAATAGTATCAAGTTCATGGTACGTCATAGATTGACATTCGTCTACTATAATGACTGAATTATCAAACGTGAGTCCTCTTACAAACGATGAACTCATAAATTCAATCATACCTTTTTGTTTTAAAACTTGATAAGCATCTCCTCTGCTAAATAGATCGTTAACGATGTCGGTATACGGACCTTCGAATACCGCCTCCTTTTGGGCCTTTGACCCAGGCATAAAGCCTTGCTCGCGTGTTTGAACTGCAGATCTAATTATGACGACCTTTTCATACTCTCCTTTCTGTAGTACATCATTGAGTGCCAAGTATGTAGCACACATTGTTTTTCCTGTACCTGCTGTTCCTATGGCTGCGAGATTATACCCTCTTTCGTAAGAATTAAATAAATCAGATTGAGATGGTGTTAGCGGTTTAACTGCCCGCATTGAAAACTTGGTGTTTAAAACACGCATCATGTTTTCCTCTTCTCGTTCTTGTCTACGTCGTTCTTTCCTGGATAGTCTTCGCTGTCTAGCCATGAAACCTCCTTGTTATATCCGAATAACACAACGGTTTACCAAGTGTTTATGTTATCCTTTTTATGATGATGTTGAACATTACGAAGCACATCACGAAAACCGTCGTCAGGCTTCAATCGCCCGAGACGCACGGCATCACCTATTGACGGTGGCCGTCCAATTCTTTGAGTTATATTAGGGTTTTCTTCGAGGAAAAGATCTCTATCTGAAATCTTCATAACTTTGTCAAATATTTCACCAGTGTTTGTATCTTCAAACGTATAAGTCGGCATGAAGTCTCCTCTATTTCAAATTATTTCATAATCTATTTCATTGTTAAAACTATTTATAATTCAAAATAGTTATCCAGCGATTAATTCATAAATTTCTTTCCAATTATTTACACGAGTGGTTGCAGGGTTAATCTCAACATTTTCATTATGATGGTGATTAACTAGGATTGCTTCCAAACCAAGCTCAGAGCCAAGGTCGGCATTCTGTGGTTTATCTTCAACCCAAAAGCAACCGGTTCCACGATACTGCTCAAGAGCATCATCTTTATCGGCACCTGTGTCAAGATAGACAAAGTTTTCAAAGACACTAGGACCAAACATTTCAATCAAGTTTTTAGTCCGAAGATGTTGAGAGTAATAGCAGTCACTCAATGAACTGATTACTCGGAACACATATCCATGTTCTTCATGGAGTTTCCGAACATATTTGATTGCATCACGCAAAGGTGGAAGTTTACGGATCCAAGCAGACTCGTTGAACATACGAACAATCCGTTCTTTATCTTCAACTTTGAGTCCATAACGAAGGGTCATATCATATTGATCTTCCATACCTTCTTGGATTTCATAGTTATGCTTTTGCATCCAACCTGTGAAGGCATACTCCCAGTCAAGGAGTACACCGTCAACGTCAACTAGGATGACTTTATCAGCAATTGTTTCATTAGAACGGTTATACATATTAGGCTACTTTCTTTAATAGTGATGGTGTAACTTTCCAAGTTACGGTAGGTGTTTTAACGACGATAGTCTTTTGGTTGATTTTTGAAATCATACCTTCAATGCGACCACGACGATTTGCGTCAAACCAAACTTTATCTCCGACGTTGAACGCATTTCCGATTTCACGCTGCATTTGGCGTTGACGGTTTTTGACTTCCGCGATAATTGCGTCAAGTGTATCCTTGTCAGCGTTGCGGATTGTTTTCAGTGTTGTTTGGTTTAACTTTTTCATTTTCATTTTCCTTTGTTGATATATACAATCTATCTGATTCGCGAGCAAATGTCAATAGTTATTATGCAGCTACCTCATTTAAATTCATTTCAACTTCTTCCATTAACCATGTACCTTCCTGGGCAGGCGTTGAAGCATAGAACCATGCGTCTCCGTCAAACAGGTAAAGATAATCAGCACAAGCAAACTCACGGCCGTTTGCCAGGAAGTCTTCAACTGAATTGTATGTAACAGGGGATTGGTTTGAATGGACCGACTCATCTAAAGATGTTTGTAGGTCTTCTTTCAGACCTGAGATATAACCAGCATTTGCTACTGCTTTAGCCTTCTCAGGTGTGTTATAGGCTTCAAAAAGAAGACGGCCGTTGTAAGCAAGATAACCATCGTAATGGCAATATGTTGCTGTAACTGTGCCGTCTTCGTTGTAGTTTGCGATCATTGATGAAGTACCCATAAGATTGATTCCTTTTGTTTTACCTTATAGAATCAATATAACCTATTTGTACTCAAATGTCAATAGTTAATATGAAAAAGAATTACCTTTTTTGTTCTTCAGTATCAAGATGGGAATTTCTTTCTTGCCGTTTCAGTTTCTTTTTATCACGACGGTTTTTCATACGCTTTTCCTTACTGCGTACGCTCCGTTCTTCGTTGTGACCCCATTCGTCGTGTTCCCAATCTTCGCGGAACTCTTTAAAACTTTTAGCCATTAGTCTTTCCTATGATACTGTTTCTTTAATTTCAATTAAGTCAGGAAATGCCGTCATGACTGTCTTTAAGGACAATCCTTTTGGCGATTTTCTAGTAATCATTTTGCATAGCATTTCAGCGTCATCATTATCAACATCTTCTAACAAGCTAATGAATAAACTTTCACGCTTGATTTGGTTAAGATTATCATACCCTCCACCTTTGACAAAGATCTTAAGTCGACGTGCTTCATGGTATAACAAACTTTTAGCTTCGTCTTCGTATTCGTTCTTTTTCCAAGGTGGTGGTGTATCAGGAATCAAAAACTCAATAGATTCGTCAAACCAATATTTGAGGATAGTTTTTAGCGGAGCGGATTCGTTTTCCTGAAGCCACGCTGCTTTATCTTTTTTAACTGGTATTTCTATTGCTTTATTTATGATTTCTGAAATTGATCTTCTAACTGCCATTTAAAAATCCTGTATGTCTGAAATTAGGTTTTTGAGTTTGCGATTAACAAAAAAGTTAAAGAGTTCTGAACGACCAACTTCTTTGTCAATGCTGTACTCTTCAAGAATTGCTGTTTGGTAATTTGCCGGAATTTGAGACAAATCAATCATGGTTTTATTACGGTGATAGCGTCGTAATGTTTCTTCATCCATACCATCCGTGCCATTGCGGAATTGCTCAAGGCGTTTTTTGGTCATAGGTTTTTGGCGTTGGCCAACAGCTAAACAATTGTCTGGTGAAAGAATATTCGGAACACCATCACCAGTGTCACCTTTTAAGACGTGCTCAACCAAATATTGGTCAGGATTGTCATTACGGATCCAACGTTTACGAACTGGGTCAAACTGATCCACATTAGCATACGTATGTAATTGGATGTAATCTTTATCACCGGATAGAACCAAGAAAGGTTCTGCACCGCCGTTTAAGATAGCACCGTTTTCATGGATGATGGTACCAATGATATCATCAGCCTCAAGATGGTCCATATGAATAACTTTGTATGGAAAGAATTCCTTAAGCTCATCTCGGATGGTATTCATAATACCAAATAGCTGAGTCCAATCAAGTTCAGACTCATCACGAGACTTTTTACGATTAGCTTTGTAATAAGGATATAGCTCACGACGCCATGTATTTTTGCCATCAGCACATATTACGATTTCTCCATATTGTTCGGTAAACTTTTTACGGTTAGACCGGATTGAATTTAGGAACATATGACGGATAAGATTTTCGTCAATGTCCACATTATGATGGTTACCGATGCTTGCGAATAGCGAAGCAAGGATAACTTGGTTGTAATCTACTAGAATTGCCATTTTATTTTCTCTGTTTCAATTTTATCTAATACTTACTATTCTAATCTAACTCTTCGTCAATGTCAACCATTTTTTTAGCTTCTGCCTCAAAATTTTCTATTTCTTCAACATCAACAAATTCTGTTGCAAAATCTTGCAGTGGATGGTGGACACCATGAGCTTGTAGGTGTAAGGACCTAATTGATTCAAGTACTAATACCATGGATGGAAAATGCACTTTGATTTCTTTATCAAAATCACATCCCATCCGTGACATTTCACCAAGGAGATTTCTCCACAAATATTCAGACGCTTCTTCAGCTATTTCTTCTTTATAGTCAACAATAGTTTGCTGAAGTTCTTCGCGTGTTTTTGCAGACGCGTTAACTTTATCCTTTATAGGAAATTCTATAACATTAGACATAACTTATTTTCCATCGTTATTTAAATCTTGGAGCAGTCTGTTCCAACTATTCGCAAAACTATTTATACTGTTCCGTGCTAAATTAAAGCGGTCTGACGTTGTAAACTTTGGAATGAAGTTTGGATCTTGCTTTTGAATATCCAATACCTGCTTTACAACTGAAAAAGCTCGATTAGCATGGACGTTAGGATCCTCATGCCAATCATATGTAATTGTTGCGTTAGCTGCGGTTTCAGTTAGTCCACCATAATTTGGATGGATACAAAGCAAGCCACTCTTAATTGCTTCAATCAACGCAATGCAAGATGTTTCTTTCCAAATGTTTGGGTATAGGAAGATATGAGATTTATCCAATGCGGAGAGTACTTTTTCGTTAGAAACTGAGCCGTGATATGTCATATTAGGGTGAGCATGGATTTTCGTAAACAATTCAACATACGGATCATCGCGTTCAACCCACCCATAAATTGCAAAGGAAGAATATACATCAAGATGAATGTTTGGATAATCTTTAGACAATGCGTCTACGATTGGATATAAGAGCTCAAGACCACGATGCGGAGTGGTATGATAAATCAAACGGATTTCATTTGCATCTTTATCAAGTTTTGGATTATAAGGCTTTTCAACAGCATTAGGAATTACTGAACACATTGAGTACGGAATGTTATAATAAGCAATGTACATGTCTCGTTGCCACGCTGTTACGAAAACAAAATGGTCAAATTCTTTCCATCCGTTATTTGTAAGAACTTTGTTTTCAGGATCTTCAGCCAAGTCGTGGCAGTACATAATGTTTTTTACGTTAGTGTACATTTCACGAGGGCGTGAGAAGTGAATAGCAAAATCCTGCAAGATATCACTTTGCACATTATCAATAACGCGCTGACGCATCATTTCAGTTCCACCTAATGAATTTTTGGACTGTTCTGTTTCAATAATTTTACCTTGGTAAATACAGCTCATAGATTAAACTCCGTACTAAAATCTTTAATTGAGTCCCAACGGAATGAACGCCAACCTTTGGCTTCAACATCCCATACTGCTAGGACATCAGGGTTTGGTTTCTTTTTTTGAATTTCTTCTTCAATGTCCATTTGCTCTGGTAACATTGATTCTTGAAGGGTACAATGCATAATGCGTTCGTCACCATTCTTTTTTGTAAAAACAACTTTACACATGCCTTGGTGCAGGCTATCTTTCATTTCATCATTTGTCATAATCTATCTCACTTTATATATGTTATTTAAATACCAACTTTACCGTTTCGTAATCTCTTAATACTTCAAAGGTGGCCGTAGCTAAATCAATAGTAGGGTCTTTTCTTATTCTTGATAAAACCCTGTCTACAAAGAATAGTTCTTTTCCATTATCTGCCATGATTTCAAGGCCTTCAAAAAAGGTTTCAATATCATAAGGATTTTCATTGAAAACACTCTTCAGATAACGCTGAGTCTCTGTTCTGTTTGCTGATTTGTCCACGTTGTCCTTCCTTTTTATATATTGCTTCTAAAACATTATGAAGGTCTTCAAGATTTCCATTGTTATGGATTCTGTAAGTGTCAACTTCAAACTTATAAGGCAATACATATTTTTTATTGATTGCGGTCTGTTTTTCGTTAGTGAACTCTTGAATAACGTTACCGTCAAAATAACGCCTAGAGTCCGTTGAATAATCGCAGCCTTCACGTGTAAGCTGCACTAATACGAAATTGTTGGATCCAACTCTATTTATAACAGGAATGAGTTCATCAATAAAACCACCATCAGAAATTGCATAATCCTTAGTAACATCTATTTCGTTTGCAACTTGCAAGCCAAAGTAATCCAAACCACGTTTAGGTTTAATTACTTTTTCTGAAACATAAATCATTGCCTCACGGCAAGACATATGGCCTAGATCCATATGAGGAACCTCTTTTACAGAGCGATCATCATAGCGTTCCATAAACCAATCATAATTAATGCCAAAGTATTTTGCAGTTTCTTTATAGAGTTGGTATTTAAATGAAAGGTGTTTCCAACCTTTTTGCTTTTTGAAATAATCAGCTGCAACATCTTTGCCTGACCGAGGAGGACCATTAAATAACATGATCATGCAAATTGGTCCTCAACGATATTCATAATTTCTTCAGAGAACGCGTTTTTCCATTCTTGAGGAGTCATACCTGAAAGAATGAATTCACGATCTTCGTCTGACAAATAAGGGAGTAAGTCTTCCATACTTCCATACCCAGCTTCAAACTGAGCGAAGTCTTTAGGATCAACAGGGATATCCTTTGAGCGAACGATTCCTGAAAAGGCGCTTTTTCTTTTGATAATCATAACATTCTCCATTAACTGATTCTAGATTAATATAATCTATTTTAATAGAAATGTCAACCATTACTATCGTCCATGAGCCATTTTAATCCTTTAACATGACTTCTATGGATTTTAGCTTGGCATATGCCGTTGTAGTATGAATCGTCTAGCAATGCGTGACGAGTAATTTGTTCGTAAAGTTCGAGATAGCCCATTTCACCTTTCTTATCGCAAAGGTGTATAATTTCTCGGTAAAAGTTATCAGGGCCTTTTTCTTCTACCATAAGTTTGACTTCTTCTGACGAGCCATAGTACTTTTGCCAATCAGACTCTACTATCTTAGTTCTTCGGCGGGTCTTGCCCTTCAAAGGTTTAAGTCTTCTTTTTGATTTGAAAATCTTTTTACCGATATATTTTTTATCGTTAGAGTTATCTGTGATTATATAAACAAAGCCAATATAATCACCAATCATCTCTGAGGTAAACTCCTCACCTTTGTAATGCCACATAGAATAACCCCATAGTAATAGGATTATTTATATGTTACTTTGCGACCTTTGTTTTAATGTTACCGCACTCTTTGCATTGCAAAGTATACTTACGTAGCAATTTTTTATTAGGTCCTTTGATGATATCAGTGCAGAGAATTTTGTAACTGCAAATATGACCCCAAATAAGTTTCTGAATTATTGCCCACAATTAACTTCTCCTCATTTGAGCAGCATCTATAATTGACTGCTTGTTATCTTTACGTACTGGCATCAGATTAGATTTGTGAGTTGTTACAATACCTGCGATTTCGTTGCCAGTATATTTTACAGTTTCTTTTTTAGAACCGTTGCCAGCAACCTTATCAGAGGTTACGCGAGGTCCAGTATTATAATTGGGTAGCTCATAACGGTAATCAGCTTTCTTACCAGTGTACCCTACGCGTGCTAAAAAAGCCTCGTGTTCAGCCTCTGCGGCTAGCAACCGTTTGCTTTTGTTTTTACGTTTTTTAGTATTTCCGTGGATTTGAACACCACGTATCATATGCATAGACAATCTTATACCTCCACGATCATAGTTTTAATTTGTTCCTCATCAAGCCCGCGGCCTGAGCCAAGTACTTGTTCGGTCAATTCTTGGAGCATATCAAAAGTTTCAGATGCAAATGTGTAAAGAGGATTTCCTCCTGCAGGACCTTCTTCAATCCTCATCATTACGCGGCAACCATGTTCAGTTGCAAATTGAACAACTTCTTCATGTGTTGCTTCGTGGGAGATATCAAGTTCAACTGTGTATGTCATAATGTATTCCTTTTCATTTGATAGAATCAATCTACCATAGTTGAAAGAAAATGTCAATAGTTAAAATGCGTCTTGACCAAAATTACGAGTGTTTTCAATTTCCATCGCAAACTCGTTGTATCCACCAAGATACTTATCATTCCACCAAATTTGTGGAACTGTTTCAGCATCAGGTTTTAAATCATACATTTCTGTTCTGTATTGGTCGAAGTCAACACTCTTATATTCATATTCTAGGCCATGCCGTTCGGCGAGCTTCTTAGCACGTAAACAGAAGCCGCAAGCGCTTTTACCGTATATTATTACCATTCTGAGTTCCATCCTTTCTTTTGTAACATGTATGTGCCTTCAGGTAAGTCAAAAGAATGCATAAGCTGGTTAAACTGAGTTGCAGTTAATGCTATCACGGAAAACCTTTGCGTCTCTTCACACCATTGTCGAATATATGTAATGTCTTCGTATAAAATAAATTGAACGTCTTCTTCTTTTCCTTCAGGATCAAGTAGAGTGATTAACGTTTCTTCCATGTCCATTTCTATTGTAAACATGCGGCCACCTCCTTTATTTGTTATTTAGGAGATTTAGCGAGAATTTTGTCAATCTTTTTTTCAATACTGTCTATTTTTTTGAGTACTTCCGCCACCATCTGTTCCATCGTCATATCAGGTTTAGGTAAGTTAACCGGAGCTACATCTTTATCAAAGTCAATTTCGTACACATCATTTTTCTTTTTAAACCACATATTAAAGTCCTTTCAAAATTTCCCACGTATCTTGCCAATCCTTAACTTGAAAGCATTTAGCATTAGGATAGTCTTTAAGAGTGTTGGCGAGAGGCCAATCATTTCCACCAATTTCCATCTTATCTCCAAAGAAATAAATTTCATCATCCATACTGAAATCCTGAACGATTTGAGCTTTATCTCTACCAATAGGATAAATGTCTAAACCAGTTTCGCCACCAATTTGAGCGGTAAGACAAGTACTTTCAGAACCAAACACATAATTGAAAGTTCTAGAAATATGCAGGCGTTCATTGTTTATTTTGTCATACTTAACATATTGCTCTCTTTGTTCTGGCGTTGCGTTACGTCCTACAATGCTAAAGTTAACACAACCGCGGCGTTCTTCAATATGATTACCAGTTTGTGGTTGGAATGGTGAACGAATGAGTTCCATTTCTAACCAATGACGAGCGGTGTCTGGCAATGTCCAACTTGATGCGTTGGCAATCTTGCCTTTAAATCTTGTTTCGTTTCCGCTGCAATTATAAACAGTAACAACTTCTTCGCAAATGTTTTTGCCGAGCTGTTCTAATGTTTTTGGATAATCACTGCCAGTAACAAGCCATGTTTTGTTTGTTTGGATAAAACCCCAAAACCATTTTTCAAAATGGAAGTCTATTTTTGCACGACTAGGAGTAAGAGTTCCGTCAACGTCAAATATAAATTTTCTTAGTTTTGCCATGCGCACGCCGTTAATTCATTATCCTCAAAAGTTGCCCGTAACACTGCTTGGTTAATATCACACTGCTGCCGTGTATTATAACGGTTAAACTCTACAACTTTATAATCATTATATTCTGGAATAAACGATATGACAAATAATATCCACATTATTCTTCCAACTCCTTATAGACCCAACGACTTAGGGGAGGGTCGCCAAAATAGCGAGCGTAAACAATATTACCTACGCGTTCAAAAATTAGATGTTTACTATCTTTCGTTTCCATTACACCAATGTCTCCTATTATGAGCGTTTTTAATTAGTTCACTAAAGCGGTCTGCAATTCGTCTAACTTCAGGACCAGCGTTATTATCATGTTGTTCCATAATACGCGCAGTGTTATGTAGTTGGTTCAGCATTTCTGAATCCATTTCCCATTGCTCGTCACTCATCGTTGCACCAACGGTTTAACGTTTTGGTTATCATGATAGTCGCCTGACGTATAATAGTCTCGGCTTGCTTCTTCTTTAATCATACTGCCGTTACGCATACGATATGTAATAATTTCACGTCTGATTACGCCGTCAGTATCAGCATCAAACGCGTTCTTAAATGGTCCATCAGTCATTACAAACTCTCTTTCTTAAATCACTTGTACTAAAACGGTGATCCCGTTTATTAAAATATAAATCTATACCACGTTTACGGCAAATGTCTTTACCTGTAAAATCTTTTTCCTTATACTCAACTCCGAGGATACGAATATCTATATGGTACATTGATAATATATCACAAAGATCACCTTCTGTCAAATACGGAATGATCTCATCAACGTAACTTATAGCTTTTAATTGCGTATAGCGCTCAACCACAGTTTGCACGGGAGCGTTCTTATCAGGGCGATCTAAAGTTGGATTGATTTGTAAACCACAAATTAAATAATCGCACTGTTCTTTTGCGTCTCTTAACATTTGTACATGTCCTGCATGCAGTAAATCAAACGCTGATGCTGTAAACCCAACCTTCATTTTATGACCTAACAATACTAATCACGTTTGATGTATCCACTTTTAGGTTTTCATTGTATTTTCTTGCAGCTTCAATAATAGACATATTTTCTCCGTAACGCTCACCTGTCCTACATATAGCGCTCGTATCTTTTGGAAAGCAATGTCCACCAAATCCACGTTCACGCGTAATAGTCGTATGGCTTTTTCCTATTCTGCGGTCTTGCGTTACAAAGTGAGATACTAATGCATAATCAACTCCTGCGGCTTCGCACAAATCATAAATCTGATTAAAGAACGAAACCTTGGTCGCCAGGAATGAATTGATAAAGTATTTAGCTAAAATTAATTCTTTAGGATCTGCTACTTCTAATTTGCAGCCTAATCTTTTTCCTAATATATCTACCCAGAATGCAACGTCACCACCGCCGAGCTGTATTACTTGTTGCTTTTTAAAATCTTCAACAGCATACTTAGCTCTGAGGTATTCTGGCGAAAACGTAATTTGTTTATCAGGGAAATTATTTTCAATTGAGACCCATCCTTCTAGACTAATAGTTGATTTAATTAAAATTGGAACATCAGGGCATGTTTCAAGAACTCCATACACATTACGCATATCACAAGATCCATCATCTTCATGCTGTGGTGTACTGACTGCAATAATAACGCAGTCAGTATTTTCATCCCAATTTGTATATCCTAATGCAGGATCGTAAACAGTTACATTATCGTTTTTACCTGCAAGAGCAAACGCGTGAGCCTTTCCAACAAACCCGTATCCTGCTATTTGAATTTTCATAATTTAAGCCATTCCATTTTTTCAACCTGCAAATCACGATAAGCAATTTGTTCTACATCTTTATCCGGATCGTCTATCATTGTTTGCCATACATGGTAAACGTGGTTTTCAACTTGATAAGATGATTTGTCGCACACATATTCAGATTTAGCTGTCATAAATATCCAAGACAATCCATCTTCTGATTCCCTACACTCCAAAATTCCTCCAGATATTTTCCATTCAGTCTTTGCCTTTGCGGCCTCATAACCTTCGTTCCAACCACATAATAACCGATAGTGTGGTGTTTCGTGGTTTTTTACTTTAAATATTACCCAGCTGCTAGGGTTCCATTGCTTTAACATTTTTGTATTCCATTTCTGTTTTTATTTCTGTCCCTTCTTTATCGTAGGCAATTCCCAGAGCAAGTGATTGTATGTCTTCAATCAAAACTCGGCACGTATGCGCATCATATGTTTGCTCTGCCAAGTCACTATATTGATTTCTAAGACGGTGAACCATAACAGCTTTGTCTTTCATAACTTCTATACGTCTAATTAAATCTTCAATAGTATGTTGCATTACATTACGCTTTCATCTTCCCAACGATTGAGGGACTTGAGTTTTTGTTCCACTGTCCAATCCGCTAAATATTCGTTATCTGAATCAAACAGCTTTAGTACTTCTTCTTGAGTTAACACGACTTTGTCAACGGTTTGTTCTCCCAACCATTTTTGAGAGAATTCTTTAACGCGTTCTTCCATCACCAACTCTTCAACCCACGTTAAAGCTTCTTTATCGTTTCCTTCGAGTTTTGTATTTGGGTTTAATTTTTGCAAGTCAGAAATCGGTACTGCATATCTCATGCGGTGTGTTGAAACCACGGTTACCATTGCAAATCGTTCATCACTCATCTTTTACGTTTCCTTCTTTTATTTATCGGTCGCAAGTGGTGCAAACCGTCTATCACACGATTAGGGTATTCACCGAGATAAGTACCCGCTATTAGATCCATAGGACCGATTAAATGTTTATGAAAATGTTCTATTTCATTCCATTTGTCATACATTACTTTTGCCATATTATCAAAGAACTGATCTGACAATATTGGATCATCTTCTTTATAGTATGCATACGCAGCCATAAGATACCAAGGAACCATAAGATTAATATTTTTATCAAAAAAACCTTGTGCTTTAGTATCTAACAACATTTACTGATCCCAACGATAAAAGATATGAGCACCAAGACGGCCAACCTGCTGAAGGTCTTTAGCCCAACGCGGACTTACATAAGTTGCATGATAATGAGTGGCTCCTTCGGTAATGCCACGGTATTTTCCCCACTCAAGTAATTGTGACGCAATCATTTGAGCTTCATTCCAACGATCCTGATCTTGTGGGTTATCAGATTTTCCGTCGCAGTACCAGCTAAACTGGCACATATTACGCTTCATTGAACCGTCTGCATTTTTAATGCCTTGCTGGACAACTTCGCATATTGTGTTAGGATAACGTGTATCGTACTTTCTATTTAAAACTACATCTGCAACTCCAGCTTTATCCGCAAGGTTGCTGCCACGTGATTCATAGTATATGTTTAAAGCCAAGCAGTTAGCTTCTTGTTCTGACCATAGTCTTTCTTGTTCGGCCGCAATTACAGGTAGTGTAAGAGATCCTATAACTACTGTTCCTGTCAAAGCTGCGGATACTGTTGCTGCGATAATTTGTTTCAGTTTCATTGTGTGCCTCAATTTATATTTATAGTTACTAATATAACTGATTCTATTGAGTATGTCAATGGTTATTTTCTATCTTGCCTTATTTGGTTCAAAACATTTTTAAGTTTAAACACAATTCCGGTTTGCAATGCTTCTTTGGACCAATAACTTTCATCTTCAGTCAAAGCATCAAGAGTATCCATAAGCATCATGTTTTGTCCACGCAAACCGTCAATATCGCTACGTAACATTGCCTTTTCAACTTTGTGTTGTTTGATTTCTTGCTGTAAGTAATGTACTCCAGCTTCGTTTGGTTTGACTCGCATCAGCCGTGCTTTTCAAAGAAATTGTAATCTGAAATGTAAATCCATTTAATAAAGTCAATTTGGTCTTTACTGAAATCGTCTGCGGTGATTTCTTTTACTGTAAAGTTTAGTACTTTGTTTATTTTAAAAAAGTTATTGACTTCGTGTTTATTAATAACTTGAAACTCTTTAAAGTTTTTAGTATCAACAAACATACATTGAGGATGGAAATGATGTACTTGATGCGCACCTGATATTTTATGGAGATTTTTAAAGAACAAGTCTATCTTTTCTTGCTTAGTACACTCAGCAAGGTTTTTACCAAATGAATTGAAAATATCCTTTCCGTAATCGTAATATCTTTGACCTTCAGTTAAGTATACATTGATTAAAGAAACGAACCTTTCAACGGGATCTGTGAATACGACTATAGGTGTACCTTTATCCTTTTTGTTTTTTATGACTGCTTTATATTCTTTTGTATCTCTAAAGATTTGCTTTCGGTCAGGATGCGTTTCCTTAATTGTAACCGAACAACTTCTTGGCACTTCAAACCAAGTTTGTTTTCCGTCAAGATCATATAATAAAGGCCATGAAAGTTTATTGCACCAAAAACATTCGCAAGGTGAAAACTTGAATTCTTTAAACAAGTCTGTTTCAGGTAAAAAGAAATCTCTTAACTTTTGATTTTGCAAAAGCATAGATGGAAGTTTGGCAAGTGGATATCTTTTCAACACGTGGTCTGCAAATCCGTCAGGAGCAGGTCCACCTTCAACTGGTTGTGTATCCTTTACAAATTTCTTATATGCTCCATCGTTATAACCATCTAGCGTTTTCATCCATTGAAGTTTATCAAAAGCATGTGCAAAAGATTTGGCTTTCGTTTCACGCTGAGAGTTTGTTCCCATCCATGCAAAATGCCAACCAAGATCTTGTATCATTTGTCCGCCGTGCATTGCAAACTGTAGCTTAAATGGCATATTGCCACAGCGAATGTTTAACATACCACCTGACCTGTTAACCTGGTGTTTAGTTGCCATAAACATAGCTCGTTGCCAAATTCTAAAGGCACCTGTCGATTTATGATATACTCTTAAATCAGCTCTGCCTTGTAAATAAACTAAAGGTATTTTAAGAATGGAGTGATTACTATTTTGTTGAACGAGTTCAGCTAACCACTTTACGTTTTTAGGATCTACGATTTCGTCTGCATCGCCATATATAAAAACATCATCCGAGTCAAAATCTTTCATACCTTCCATAACAGCATCTTTTTGCAGACGCTCACGTACACGGCACAGTATAGATTCTATGCTACTATTTTTACCGGCATTTTGCTGGTCAATTGGCATTACAACCAAATCATTATCGTCAGGAATATCATGCTCAATGTAAATGATTTTTTCCATAGGAAGTCCAAGGTTCCTTGCAATTTCAAGAAACTTTCTTTCAACAGGCGCACCGCTGTGTGTCTTATTAGACTCAACGATGATAAAGTTATCAACCACATCTTTTAGCATATTAACCCGAAGCTGCAGAATTTCTTCGTTAGTCGGAGCAAAAAATGGAAAGCAATCTACAATTTTCATTTATGATCTTTCTAATACTGTCAGTCCGTTATTGTTTGTTCTATGGTCTCTAAATTTCCAATGAGGATTTGCCATAATAAATTCAATAATGGCTGGAAGCAATCCTTGACCTTTGATTGCTTTACGGTTTGGATTTGACGCCCACTCCATACTTTCGTCAACAGTACCATATGTATGAGTATCATGAAATGCTAAGAATCTTGTTGGTACATTACCATGCATAGCAAGTTCTTGTCTTAGTTGAGCCTGTGAATGCCACGTATCAATAAACAGCATATCAGTCGGTTCAATTTTAACTTGCAGTACATCTTTGATAATATAGTCAACATCCTTACCTGCTTTACGAGCCATTTCAAATAATTCAGTAACACTTGGTTCTTCGTAAATGTCATATGACCGCAACACTACATCGCAAGTTAGGAATGCTCGAGAGCTCGCGCCACGGCGAACTCCCATTTCAGTTACGTGTTTACAGTGTTCAGCATAGTCTTTTAAAATCGGAAGATGCTCATTAATATCAGTGGGCTTAGCGGACCACTCATTGTATGTTTGGTTTATAATTGTTTGAAAGTTCATATGTCAAGCCACCTTCTGTTATCTAAAGTCCACTGGACCACTTCAGCAATTCTTTCTCTAACAGGTTGCGGACGCCAACCCATATTCGCCATACGATCACCACTAAGAGCATAACGAAGATCATGGCCAGGACGGCTAGAATGGAAATCCATAAACTCATATTTAAGTTCCTTTCCTTGTGCGTCAGCAATAAGATTTGCGAGTTCTAAATTGTTAAGCTCGGTTGCTCCGCAGATGTTAAACTTAGGACATTTAATACCACTATTATTTGACATATCTAAAGTACGATTGTGTTCTAGCAAAAACATTGTTGCGTCAGCTACATCTTCAGCGTGAATGTAATGACGAGATCCTGGTATTGTTTTGCTTGCATCGCTATGAATTGTAACAGTACCGCCATCTCTTACATTCCGAATAGTCATAGGAATAAACTTTTCAGGATGTTGACGTTGGCCAAACACATTCATAGTGTGAGTAATATAAATTGGCATATTATAAGTATTTTGATATGCAACAGCCAATTCCTCAGCTCCAGCCTTAGATGCTGAATATGGATTAGTACAATTATAACGATCATATTCGTCATACTTAATTCCATCCGGAGCAGGTCCAAATACTTCGTCTGTTGAAAAGTATAAGAACCTTTCAAGATTGTCTTGCCGACGACCATAATCTAAAAGATTAGCCGTACCCACTACGTTATCCATAACAAATTCCATAGGACGCTCAATAGAACGATCTACGTGGGAACCAGCTGCCAGGTGAGCAATAATATCAACAGGACCAATGTCTGCTTCGAGCATTGGGTTGATTTCTGCCTTTAAGTCGTGGAAGATTGTTCGTACACGTTTACGCTCAGCAGGAGTTCGTTCCTGAAGTAAATCATGGAGGCGATTGAGATTACCGCTATAATCTAAACGATCAAGCGTTACAATTTCCCAGTCTGTTCGGAGGAGTACCTGATTAATTAAATGGTGAGCAATAAAACCACCGCCACCAGTAATTAGAATACGTTTTGCCATAATATACCTTTCATCATATTCATATTATATAAGTTTATTTATTTACTTTAGCCAACCGATCTTTTTGCCTTTAGCAATGCGATCTTCAGCAATAGCCTGTGAGCCAGGATAACGCCATGCCCATGTAACAATTAATGCGAATGTAATAAACAAGTAAAGCGTTGCTTTTTCATTACCTGTACCAAAATACATAAATGCCAAAGACGTGGACATAACTGCAACCATCAGCCATTTAGCGGCGGTTGGATATACACGGTACTTTGACCAGTTTTTAACAAATGGACCAAACCTTGGGTGGTTCATAATCCATGCATGCAATCTATCACTTGATTTAGCGAAACAAAACGTTGCGCCAAGAATTGGTGTTGACCAAGGTAGACCAGGTAGTAATACGCCGAGATACGCTACTCCTACTAAAATAATTCCTAGACAAAACCAAAAGGCTTTTTTAATCTTACTCATTTTATTTTCCTTCCACAGTCGTTTTCCAAAGAATGCAGACTCAAGTTGATTCATAATCCTAAACTCCACATCCATACTGGTATTACTACAACGTGTAAAAACACGCATAGAAATAACATCAGTTTGACTGTTAACATATTATTGTTCATTTAAGCACTTCTTTCAATGCTTCTACCAACTCTACCATCATCACGTCATTGTGATACGGCGTTGGCGCAATTCGTAATCTTTCAGTACCAGCATTAACGGTTGGCGAATTAATTGCTTGAATATAAATTCCATACTCATTCAACAAACGATCACTGGCGTCTTTGCACTTAAACGCATCATTAACCATTACAGGAACGATATGCGTGCAACACGAGTCATGAACTGGTATATTAGCTTCGCTCAACAATTGTTTCAGTTTTGTTGCTCGTTGTTGATGTTTGGATCGCAAGCCTGTATGATCTTTGAGAAATTTGATTGAGGCAATTGCTCCGGCGCACACGGCGGGCGATATACTTGTTGTAAAGATGAACCCAGAAGCCACGGACCTAATAGCGTCAATGACAGTACGATTCCCACTAATATACCCGCCTTGAACTCCGAATGCTTTTCCAAGTGTACCATTAATAATATCTACCCTGTCTTCTAAACCAAGGTGCTCGCAATAACCTCCACCTTGTTCGCCGTATAAACCAACGGCATGTACTTCGTCAATATACGTAATTGCGTTATATTTATCCGCTAAGTCCAATATCTGTTCAATAAGAGCAACATCGCCATCCATAGAATACACAGACTCAAATAGTATACAAGGTACTTGTCCACTTTCTGTTGCAATAGTTAATGCTTCCTCGAGATCTGCCATATCGTTATGATGAAAAATCATTTTATCAGCACGGCTGTGCTTAACGCCCATAATAATAGACGCATGATTTTTGTTGTCAGAAATAAAACATATGTTTGGTATAATTCTACTTAAAGAAATAATAGCCCATTCGTTTGCAACATATGCGGACGAGAAAAGAAGTGCTGACTCCTTTTTATGAAGCGACGCAAGTTCTCTTTCTAATGTAACATGGTATTGCGAGGTTCCGCCAATATTGCGTGTACCGCCGGATCCTGATCCTGTTTGGTCTAAAGCCGTGTGCATAGCGTCAATAACATATTCGTTTTGACCCATACCAAGATAGTCGTTTGAGCACCAATTAACAATATTCTTAGGAGCGTATTTGCCATACCAAATTGCTTTTGGAAAGTTACCACGTTCTCTTATGATATCATTAAAAACTCTATAACGACCATCTTCTCTATAACTATCGACTGTATTTTTAAAATAGTGCAAATGTTTCATATTAAGCTTCGCAGGCTGCACAACCTTCTAACATTACACGCTTTCGAGTAAGTGATTGCGCTGCAGACATTGAATAACTGTAGTACAAACTCTTTACACCCATTTCCCACGCATATAGATACATTTGATTGATTTCTTTAACTGACATATCAGGATCTAACATTAGGTTTAGACTTTGCGATTGGTCAATGTATTCTTGACGAATTGCGGCTTGGTCAATAATTGCGTTTGGATTAATTTCTGAAAACGTTTTGAATACGGCTCGTTCATTTTCATCCAGCAATTCTACAAGGTGTTGCACAGATCCATCTCTTGCTTTAATACTATCCCACGTTTCTACGGTATCTGCACCTTTATCTTCAAGGAGTTTTTGTAGATATGGATTTTTGATTGTAACTTTCATTTTGGCCAGATCTTTAACATAACAGTTGCTGAACTCAGGCTCAATTGATTGTGATACTTGCCCAAGAATAAAGCTCGATGATTTAGTAGGAGCAATTGCCATCGTTGTAGTATTACGCATTCCATAACCTTTTAGTAAAGGTGGCTCGCCTAAAGTTTTTGCTAACTCAGCAGACGCCGCGTGGGATCTTTCACGTAATGTTTGTGCAATTTCTAAATTCAATTTTGACGCAGCTGAACCTTCAAAGGCCATCATTTTTGATTGAAGTAACGAATGCCATCCAAGAATACCAACACCAAGGGCGCGGTGGTTCATAGCAAAGTCACGCGCTCGTTTTAAATAGATTTGGCCTTCTGTTTTAATAATAAATTCTTCACAAACAGTATCAAGGAATTTTGTCATTGTTTCAATCGCGTCAGTATCTTTAATTTGATCCCAATGCAATACGTTAATAGAAGAAAGTACACATGTAAATGTTTCTTCGTGGCTGGATGGTAACGCAATTTCAGCACACATGTTTGAAGCATAAACTCTCATATCTTTGTCTTTATAGACTTGCGGTCTTCCGTTATTTACATTATCGGAATATAGGATATAAGGAAACCCAACTTCAGAACGACGTTGTAGAACCTTTGCCCACAAGCGGCGCTTTTCAGGATCCCCTGCTTTCATTTCTTCAATGAATTTATCACTAACAGTAATACCAGTTGTTAGACCTTGAATAGGATTGCCTTCTGTACCAATGTCCAAAAACTCATCAGCATCAGGATGTTCAATGTCTTGATATGCAGCAAAGAAACCGCGGCGAACAGAACCTTGTGATACAACAGACGCAAGTGTATCATACATTTGCATAAAGTGTACTGAGCCTGAGGACTCGCCTGAGTCTCGAATAGGAGCGCCACGATGACGGATATTACCAAAGTAACCTGACGTACCACCACCGTTTTTCATTAGCATACCGTTTTCAGCATGACCAAACAAGATAGCTTGCATGCTATCATCAATGTATGAACCAAAGCAAGATACAGGTAAACCTCGTTCTTTACCGTAATTAGCCCAAACAGGAGATGCTAACGAATAAAAGCCACGAGCCATATACTCATAAAACTTGTCCGCAAATCCTGGCTCGTTTAAATATTCTTCTGCTTTGTTTGCAATATCACGGATACGGCTTTCAGGGGTTTCACCTTCGCTAAGATAGCCGCGCGACAAAAATGTACGAGAGTCCTCGTTTAACCAATAAAAATCTTTCATGTTTTTTCCTTATTAAAATAGATCGTCTTCGGTGAATGCTTTGGTCTTTTTAGAATATGCTGTACTACGTTTAACAAAGAAGTCAACATTCTTTGTACTCAAAATTTCTTCAACGAACCAGTCGGTACTTTTTACCGCCTCTTGATCTACCTCATATAAAGGCTTCATATCTATAGCTGTTAATGATTGATTGAAACGATGTTTTAGGAATTCTTTAACAGTTGCTTTCGGCAAAAAGTCTAGGTCAGATTCACCATAGATCCAATCGACGATAGCAGACTCAGCCTTGAAGGCATCGCGGCAAAGTCTATTCACTTCGTTAATACTTTCTTTATCAAACCACTCTGGGTTTTCTTCACGGATAATGTTTACAAGCTCAAATCCGAAACGAGCATGGATATCTTCTTCTTTTGATGTTGCCTCTACGGCGTTGGAAATACCTTTTAATACATTCTTGTGTTTATTAAATGCCATCATAATTAGGAACTGACTAAACAGTGATACGTTTTCAACAAACATAGAGAATAGAATAATTTTATGGAAATAATCTTTATCATCAACCGGTGCAGCAATTGACTGCTCAAGATAAGCAATACGCTTTTTCATGGCAGGTACTTCTACAATCTTTGCAAACTCTTCGTTAAGTCCCATAATCTCAATAAGATTTGAATAAGCGTCGGCGTGACGTACTTCAGACTCGCCAAAGGTTACACCAACTGCCTGTACTTCTGGCTTTGGAAACTTATCACCGATTTTTGACCAAAACGTTTTAACCGCAACTTCAATTTGAGAAATAGCCAACATTGCTTTCTTTACAATATCAACTTCCTCGGGTGTCATACGTACTTTCATATCTTGAATATCTGAGGAATAATTAAACTCAGTATGTACCCAATACGAATGGCGAATAGCGTCAGTAAATTCAACTACCTGTGGATACTCGTATGGTTTTAAACTTGTTCTTTTACGAAAAATGTTTGGTTGGTTATTATAACGGAATAAAATATATTCACGAGCAAGATCGTGTAATCCCATATCCATAATTACATTTTCTACCTTTTGGTGCACGGCATCAACATCAACTTGAATGTCTGCTTCATCATCTCGGTTCAACAAATCTGTAACTTCTAACGCAACTTCACCAGGAAGCATTCTACTTCGCATACCAACGGTTTTCATAGCTTTAGATACGGCAGTACTAATTTTATTCTCATCATAAGATTCAGTAGTACCATCGCGTTTAGTAACGTAATTAACTCGTCTTAGAATTTCTGGTGGAGTTGATTGTAGCATCATCGGTCCTCTTTCTTATGTGTTTGTGATAAAGCCAAAGATATACCTCCCGACTTAATCGGATCAATATATTGTGGCTAAGGGATATTCTTTAACTATAGATGTCAAATTGTAGGGATATTTATTCATTTAGGTTTCCGTTTTTGGGCGATATTTGAACTTTTTTATTTTTATTTTTGAACATAAGTATCAATTAACGGAAATATTTTGGATATGGCTTTTGCACATTCAGCTGCAATATCCATGTGTTCTTGTTGTGTTCCATTTGAAGCACGCAGCTCAATATAATGGATCCAAGATCGGATAGAGCCTTGCATATACAAACGGCTAATAGTATTACCTTCAGGCAAAACCGCACGAGCCTGCTCTTTAGCAATACCATTTTCAATAGCCCACTTGTATGCATCTTCCGCCGCACGAATAACTTCACCCTGTTTTGAGTCCCACATCATCTGCAAACGTTCGTCAGAGTTAGCAATACTATTTTGACGGTTTTTAGTATCTTGTAAACGTGCTTCACGCGTTACAAACTGATTACCCATAAGCGCAGGGTCAGCATATCGTTGACTAAACTCCTGAAAAGCAAAGGAGCGATGTCGTAACATTTGGCGAGCAATATCACGAGTAGTTTCAATTTCCATTGTTGCATTAGCCATTTCAAATGGTGACCAATGAGCATGTTTTGCTAAGTAACTTAATAGCTTCGGCGCTGTTTCTTGGTTCAATTGATTAGTAGGATTTGACACTCTTGCGCAATATGCAATCATATCTTGCACATCGTCGAGCCCAATAATTTCTCCTTCAGCTGGTTGAGTATAACCAATTAATCTAACTTGCATTTTGTATCCTTATGATTTGCGCCATGCGCTGAGTTTCAATTCTGCTTGTAATCCTTGATAAGTATTATCTTCAATTAACTTTTCAGGATCAAGTCCTGCTAAATAGATTTCGTTAATATCTTTACCTGGGACGTCGGATGGCCATATACAAACCTTGTAGCCTGCTTTAATAACCTTTTCCATTCTTTTGTGTATTTCTTTGTTTCTTGGCTCGGCATCAAAGACATATATTGCGTTGTCTCCTGCAGCGTTGCCGTTGCCTTCAGCACCATTCATTGCAATAGCGTTTTCAATAAAGAAACTATCAATAGCGCCTTCGACAATATAATATGGTTGTGAAAAGTCAACTTTATCAAGGCCAAATATTTTTGGTCTTTCTTCAAACATTATAGTTATATATCTAATTCCTTTAGGATCAAACCCACGAGCAGATACACCAAAGCAATTGCCGTTTTGATCTAAGAAAGGTATTACCAACCGCGGTTCATCTTTACCTATGTTTTCAAATTTATTAGGAATAATTTCATTAATCCAAGTCTTAAACTTTTTTGCAAAGTATAAACGATAATGATGCTTAGTTGGTATTTTACGTTTTTCAATATATCTTTTAATAGGATGGTCAGATTTAAGTTGACTTATCTTCTTAATTTTTAATAGCGGGTTCTTCTTATTAAAGACTGGAGCTTTTGTCTTAAATTGATTCTCATCAGGTTCCGAGTCTTTTACAGCAGTATTAGCCATAAACTTTTCCGCCACATAATCATTATACAATAATTGGTCTATGCTCTTTAAAAAGAACGAGAAGCCTTGGCTAGCTCCACAGTTGTGGCAGTAATAATGGAACACGTTCTTTGACTCTAGGAGCCAACCACGGCTTTTAGACCGTGACTTTTGGGAGTCCCCACAAACTGGGCACCGAAAGTTAATTTTGTAAGGATTTGTGTTACGTATTCTAAAGTTTTCCAAACGCCCGGATAGCATTTGTGCATACTTTAGTTCTGTAAAATCTACCATAATAAAAAGCTCAATCTGATTCTGTATATATTAGATTATAATTGGATCAGGCCCAAATGTCAACCAAATAATGTAGTCCAATTAATTTCCACCAAATAATGTAGGCCAATTAATTTCCGCAACAACTATTGCTAACACTAGGCCCATGCCCATAAAATACCAACGCCAATTTTCAAGTACGTTTACTTTTTTAGTCTGTTCATTCAGTCTCATATGTAATGATTGTTCTACCGCTTCTAACTTTTCAAGTACTTCTTTATTACTCGTAGCTCGCTTTTCGGCATTGTGATTAGCTAGCTTTTCGTGGTCAGCCCTAGAAGATCTTCTATATTCTTCAAGTCTATCACTTAAAACATTCATACGTAATTCGTCAGTACGTTTTGTTTCTTCGCATAGCTTTTCTACGTCGTCAAGCTTTTCTTTAGTAAACTCTAAGACTTCATTTTGCACAGCAACGTTTTTGGACAAGTCAACCATCATGTCCATTGAGTCCTCAACTTTGTTGAAGAATTTTTGTATCTGTTTGATATCTGACTTAATTAGGGCGATATCTGTTTCCCAATTTGACTTTGTATTTGCCAATTTCTTTTTTCCTTTTATGCCTTTTGATTACGGAGGCTGGGTGGCGAACTCCGGTATTAAGAGTAAAAAAGGGGCATCATTACTATGTACCCCTCAATATATCACTGATAACTAATTATGTCAATACTATTTATTCAGAAAGTGCACCCTCATAGTAGCCAATTATAGCGTTTTGCTCTTTTATGTATCGTCTAAGATCGCCAATTCCAATTGCAAGATTTTCATATCCTTTTGCAGAAATAGCAAAGAACACAACATTGCCAGTTGATGTTTTTAATTCTTCAATTTTTTGGTCAAGATTTTCCTCAGTCACAACGTACCATTCAACTGGTGGCATCTCCACCTTTTTAGGCCGTTCCTGTGTTGGAATATTTTGACTTACATATTCAGTCTGCGTTACTACCGTCGGTTCCGGCGTCCTGCCCAGGCACGCTGTCAGCATCGTCAGCGGTACTAGGATTAGGATCAGTTTCATCGGCAATTTTTCCAATAAGTTCTGCAACTGCATTGTTTACCCTTTCCTCCAAATTTTGCGCGTCAGTGAGCGCTTCCATAGTCAAATCTATTCTAGCAAATACGCCGCGCAATTTGTCAAGATGTGCTTGAGATTGTTGTAATTGCTTAGTTAGGTTATTATTCAATTCTTCGTTTCGTGCTGCATCCGCAACCATTTGGTCAACAGTGTTTTGCAGAGTTTCCGCAGCGTCCTGAAGTTTCACATTATTAGTACGTAAAGTGGTGATAGTTTCCTGCGACCAATCAAAGTACGATTTTGCCGCGAAACCACCACCACCTAAAATACTTAGTATAATGATTATAAGATAGAGTCTAGCCAATCTTAGTCCTCTTCTTTGTCCTCATCTTCATCTTCGTCATCTTCGTCGTCGTCTTGATCTTCGTCATCTTCGTCCTCGTCTTCATCAGCAGCTGCTTCCATCATGCTAGCTGTTGCTTTTTCTTCGAGGGCTGCTAAAATACGTTTTTCCATTTCTGCTTCAAACGCTTCTTTCAAACCAAGTGGACGTGCCTCGACGGCTTCCTGGACAATCTTTTCTAAAGACATGTTGTTCTCCTTGTTATGTTAACTGTGTATTATTTATTATTTAAACATTTTGGCTTGTGTTGCTGGGCCTACAATGCCGTCTGCCACTAAACCGTTAAGTTTTTGCCATTTTTTAACTGATGTTTGCGTTCCGAAACCAAAGTCTCCGTCCGCTGTAATACCTAAAGCTTTTTGCATTTTAGCGACATCGTCACCTTTCATACCTTTGCGTAAAGTACGAGATTTTGCTGGTGCAGATTTCTTTGCTGCTTTTGGCGCGGGTACTTTACCACCAAGAATAGCTAATGCTTCTTCCCAACGACGTGTACGATCTTCTAAACCAATTGTACCACCATTTATCTTTTTTGTCAATCCTTTAATGTCGCCTTTATCAGCCCACTTGTCAAGTTTATTTGTTGCCCAGAACCAGCAGGCTGACTCTAAAGCTCCTCGTTCGGTTGCAACGTAGTCTGCTGCTTCTTCCGCTGACATTCCGACTGACTTTCCAAACGCTGTATAATTGTTTCTACCTGTAAGTTGCTTAATGCCACGGCCCCTAAATCTCCACCCATCACCGGCAGTGGTGTTGCCCATAGCGCCTCGTTTGCTGCGGTATTCATCTTGATAAACATAGTTTGCAATTTTTTCAGGTTTGCGAGCGTATTCTTTAGCATTTCTTTTACCCTTTCCGAAATAACGACCAAACACTCCGTTTAACGCTTTTTCTGAATAGTTAAGGTTTTCTTCAAGTCTTGTAAAGTCTAAAGACTCATGCGCGCATTGAGCCATGAAACCGGCTAACCGGTTTGTTGTATTAATTTCGTATTTTTCAAACATAGGAACCGCGGCATCGTACCAAGACTCAGCGTCCTTATTTTTTGGGATCATTGCGCTAAATTGTTCTAATGTAATCATAAGGTTTCTCCATTAATAATATTTCTCAGTGTTTTACGCTTTTTAGTTTTATTCTTGGATGTCCATTTCTTTTGAGCTGCTTTTGACATTGCAGTTCCATCCATTCCTGCAATATTTCCATCACCAACGTTATTAACCGGTGTATCTTCTTTTAACCTATCCATGATCCAAGCTTTAGCGTTTGCTTTGCCATATTCGGTTGTCTCCCACTCCCAGTCACGTTTATCCCAAACCATAACTTTCCATTCGCCTTTATGGCGTTCGTTACTATCTAAAGCTTTTTCTATTTTGTATTTTTTACCACCGATAGTAGCTTCTATTTCGCCATCAGTACCTGCTCGTTTCCAACGTGGAACAGCGGCTTCTTCTAATGACTCGTCAACTGCAAGCTTAGCAGCAATTGCCATTTTACGGCGTTTTTCTTTTGACTTGCCTTTAAACTGTGGTGCGTCTGATTTGTAAAAGTCGTCAATCCAATCGCCCATATCATCAGATGCTTTTAGCTTTTCTAAAAAAAGTTCAGCCTTTTCGTTTAAACTATTGACATCTTCTGCAAGTGTGGTATAATGAGTATATCTACTATAAAATAATTGTATTGATTCATCTAATTGTTTATCAGTTAATTCTTCTGTAAGAGTAGTTTCATCAGTAAAATGTTTATATTCTTTAATGAGAAATAACGCAGCAGCGTATGATGCAAATCGAGAACTACCGCCAGGAACTTTAGCTAACAACTTTTTAAGGTTGGCTACCATTCTATCAAAAACTCCCCATGATTTACGCTGAGCAGCTTTAGTAAAATCTTTTGATTTGATTAGTACTTTACCGTCTTTATCAATAACACCAAGCTTAAACGCTTCCCATTTATTAAAAGGAGTTGCGAGCCTGCGGATAAATTGGTATACTAAAAATAGATCAACGATCATAAGATCATATTCCTTTAAGTTTTTCTTCTATAACTGGATCAGCTATAATATTTTCTTTACCTATTATACGATCTTCATACATTATTTCTATAGGCATATAGTTTAAGTATTCAACAAACGGCTTAATGTATTCATGGTATTCTTCAAGTTTCATGAATAACATATGTGTCGCTTCTGGCCCAAACATATTATAGATAATTATCAAGTGGTTCAGAATCAACCTTTCTTTTAATTCATTATCTTGTCTGTATCTTCCAAATAATTTGCGTAAATATTGAAACCTTTTCAGGTCTTCCTCAAATTCTGATACGTCGGAACATTGAGGATTGTCGTAATATTTAGATGCAAATAACAGAAAGGTTGATTCTGTCAATTTCATATTATATTTTCTTTACTTTTATGAGTCAGCTACGATAGCATCTTCAACAGCGGTGTCGCCTGTTACACCCAAGTCACCAGCAGCAACCGCGGTTACTTTCATTGGTACTAGACATTCAGCGTGGTGACGTCCGCCATCTGTATGGTATAACCACCAGCCTGGACCAGTAATGCCTTTTGCACGGTTAGATGCAATTCCAGCCTCTGTAAGGTCAACAAAGATTGCGTTATCTCTATCGTTTGATTTGTTTGTGTTTGACGCAGCATCTTCCAACCATTTTGGTACGGAAGCCAATGCATCTGTTTTTCCCCAAAGTGCCATTTTTTTATATCTCCTTATTTGGGTTTCTTGATTTATTTATCTTCTGATAAGCGAGCTTCTTGTTCTTCTTTCATAGCCTTTTTGATAGCTTTGCGGCGTTTGTGAAGATACTCGTCTGAATCGTCAACGTCTCCGTCGTTATCAATATCATCGTCGGCTTGTCCAACCGGATCCATTTTCTTTTCTTCGAGATCTTCTAAAGTTTCTAAGATCTTTGATTTAAATGATGATGCAAAATCCATTTTTTATTCCTCTATTATTAATTAAGGGTTAGTTTGTTGTCTAGCTTTTCTAAAATCTTTGCGAGCAGTTCTTAAACCGGCTCTAGCAGTCTGAAGCTTTTTACGAGTATCTGTGGCTCGTTTCAATTCTTTTTTCTTTCTTTCAATATTATCAATTTTTGCTTGTCTTGCGTCGTTACGTCCAGCACGAGAAACTCTAAGATTACCTTGTTTATTAACAAGACCTCGGCGTATACCTTTGGCTGCGAGCTTTGCTGCTCCACCAATCACCTTACCAATGATTTCATTTAACTCTTCTTCGGTTAAATCATCGGGGTTGATATTTTCTTCATGCATGTGTTCCCACACGAGCGCAAGCTGCATTTCATGCTCAGTCATATGTGATTTAAACGTCTTCATTTATTATTATCCTTAATTTGCTTTTTCCAGGTATTATCCTGTGATAAACCATTTTAGGTATTTCTATCGTATCACGTTTATTTATAACAGTAGGCAGTTCATCATCAAATTGTATTTTCCAACCATCGCCATCTAATACTGTAAATACTCTATCGTTTTTATCCCTATGCCAAACATAATCATCAGCGGTTGTGTTATAAGGGTTAAATATTCGTATCCATTGGTTATCTGTCAAATGTTCATCATAATATGGTTTTACCAAAAGAACGAACCTCCATTTTTTAATCCTAATTCATTTGCATATCGAGGTAAACGGCAAGACCAATACCCAGCTTTAGTCTTATCGTTTTTTAAATGACATTGGTGGCGAGCTGCGAAAGACTTGCGTGCCTCTTTATCATCAAAGTTTACGGCCAAACCGGACGTATCCCCGAAGGTTACTTTTTTGACTTTATCCCCATCTTTCACATACACATAGAACTTTTTGGGACCACCTCTTTGTGGCTTGTTGAGCTCAACGTCCTTTTCATCCTCCATCATGGGAATGTCAAGTGGAACTCGCCGTTCTTCGTAAATATCGTGTTCACCTATATCTGTTTCTAATAGGTCTCTATCGAAATAATTAGATGGGTTTATGATTCCTTCTTTGAATAACTTACGCGCTTCAATAAAAAATTCGTAAAACGATTTGCTGTGTGGTCTATATACACACTCTGCTAACGGAATGTCGTTTTCTAAATGATACGCAATACCTTCGTGTAAGTTATGCTTTGCAAAGGTTTTCATACTCTGTCTTCCTTACTATCTAAAAATCTTGTTCTAAATAATGCTGCATCTCGAGCTGTTTGGAAATATATGGAATGTTCATGAAAATCAGTCCATTTTTGAAATTTCCATCTGTAATCTTCAAGATGATATTCTAACCATTTAATAGCACCATGTTTTCTGCTGCTATGTATTGTAACTTGTTCTCGATTTTCAGATTTCATCCATTCGGCAATAACTGCTAAATGTTGTTCTGTCTTTGGTCCCTTATTCATCAGTTATCCTCCAAACTCGTGACCTGCGACTCTGCGCATTTGTTTATTAAATTCTGCCTGTGATGGCTTTTCTTTATATAGTTTAATTGAAATCTCAGGTCTATCTTTACCTTTAATTCTCCAATTTTTTCCGTCGTCTTTATGCTCAGGTTTAGTAGTTTTGACAACACGGCGCTTATAACCAGCTTCCCATGTTTCTGAACCTTCGCAAAACTGTTTAAAACTTTTCATTGTTATGTTTCCTTTGGAACGCAATTAGGGACCATCTTATTGCCCTTCTTTTTCATACCAACTTGCTTATGAGTATCCCAACACGCTTCTTGTTGGCTAGCTTCATCACCGTCTTGAGACTTCATATAATCTCTTGCAGTGTCAATATAATCTGTAGCTTTAGTGATTTTACTTTGTACCCACTCTGGCATGTTTTCGTCATCAGATAACATATCATGCAATTGTTGCGCTGCATCAATCATGGTTTTTAATTGGCCTTTTGCCATACTACCTTCATTATCGTATTCGTCTTTTGATTCTAAAAAAGATTTAAAGTTTTTCATTTCATTAACTTCTTTATTGCTGCCAGGGCTTTTTTGCCGTGTGGGTGGTTTGGATTAATGCCTACAGGCTCTCCATTCACGAGTTCAGATACATTAACCGATTTACGTAAAGATGCAATTGCTTTGTGTAAAGGATCTTTTGGGTCAAACTTAGTTTCAAAGTTAGATTTGCCACGCACTTCAACCCAAGACTTTTCCTTAGAATCTTGTATCTTTAATACGTCTTCGGTCTTACCTCTAATGAGTTTGATCTTAAGACCTTCTGATATATATTGTTTAAAACTATACATACTCTTTAATCTTTTTCTCAATTGCCGATATAATCTTATTATGTGTTTTACTCAAATATCTATCACTACGAAGACGTTTAATAGCAAGCGCAGTCTGTGCAGCATATTTCTTTTGAAAATCTGCAGGCCGGGTATCAATGTCTTGTACGTTTGCTAATCTATCCGCAAGTTTAATAACTAATGACCAACTTGACATTTTAGCCATCTTACCAGCAATGTATTCACCTTTACCAATAGCATCAGATGCAGCTTTATCTGTTGTTAATTCTTGAACCATATCAGCTACAAGAGCACCAAACTGTTTAACCAAATCAGCATAAGTTGTATCAGTATCTTCAATAGTATCATGCAAATAAGCTGCCTGTACTAACGCCGAAAGATTATTTGACTTTTTAAATTGCTTTACGAACCGAGCAACTTCTTTTGGATGCTCAATGTATTTACCACCACTTTTGCGAGTTTGCCCTGAATGGGCTTTAGTTGCAACTCTAAGTGCGGTCAATGCGCTTTCATTTAAATCAGACGAAAAGTCTTCTGAAATATATTGTTTAAAAGATATCACTTTTTAGCTTTCTTTTTTGCCACAATTTTTTTAGCCATTTTATACGCGCCTTTAGCTGCAGCCTTTGCTCCTTGGGCGACCATAGGAGCGGCTAATGCTGCCCCTACAACTTCAGGTGGAATACTTTCCATTGGTGTATCTTTTTTGTATTTTTTAGTAAGCTCATTAGTACCTTGCTCACCAGCTCCACACGCTTCATCAACCTCTTTGCGTTTGACTTTGTCTTTATATTTTGGTTTTGGCTTATCATCCATTTCACCCGCTTCTTTTTTACGCGCAATTGCCGCTGCTGCATATTTAGCTAGGTTTTCTTTTTCATCTTCGTCAATAGTTGGTTTAGTATCAACAGATTTTTTTGAGCTTTCTCCATAACCGTAACCAGCTTTAAGACCACCCATCATACCACCATATGTTTTCTTTGTGGCAGATTTAGCGTTCATTGAAGGACGTTGTTTGCCGCTTGCTTTACGCTCACGTTCTTTATCCTTTTTGATTTCTTCAGGTGTTGCTGGTTTATACTTTTCTAAAAACTCTATAGCTTGCTCATCAAGATTTGATTCTACGTAACCTTTATCACCAGGCTTTTTACCGTGGTTCATAACCTTTTTGCCTAATGGAGTAAGGTTACCTTTCTTATCATACATTTGATTAACAAGTTTCTTTTCTGCCGCGGTTAATTCATCAAGCTGTTCTACTTCTTCACGGATTTTAACTTTAAACATTTTTTCAACTGTTTGTTTACCCATAGTTTTAGCAAGATTAGTAATTAACCATTCACGTGGATCTGTATCAAGATCGTCTACGAACTTAATGAATTTTGTACCAGCATTACCAGATGATAGCATCTTTGCTGCTTTCATAAAGTCTGCTTTATCAATACCACCATGTTTTTTTGCATATGCTTCAATACTTGCCGCGGCCTGTTTCATTTGAGGAGTAGCAGCTTCTTGAACATCTTCTCCACGTAATGAAGCTAATGATCTTTGAGTTGAAGTCATTGTTTTCTTAGGTAACTTGCGGCCAGTTTTTACTGAACGCCCCATTGCCTTTGCATGTTCTGCGTCTTTTGCACGTTGAATTGCAACAGAGTCACCTTTCATTTTTGGCGCGCCTTTACGACGAGGTGCTTCATTCATTTCTTCTATTCCTTCTTTGCGAACTTTATCAGCAAGGTCTTTATCTGCCTTACCCCATGTACCTGATGATTTTGTAATAAATGAATTTACTCGAGCATGTCCCCATTGCTCAGGAGTTGTACCTGGGCGGTGACCTGTACGCCATGCCGCCACGCCACGGTTATAAACCTTACGTAAAATACCGGCAGGCATACCTGATTTCGCTGCTTTATCTTTTAAAGATTTTCCAGCTTTATCTTCAGACATATAACCTTCGGTCGCTTCGTATAGTTCTGCAATGTCTTCAATGACAAACTCGTTTGACTCTTTAACATCTTTTGGTCTATACATTTTAAAGCGTTTATCAAATTTTACTTTTCCGTTTGCAGCATATAGCATATGCGGTCTTTTTGAAATTCGCTGTCCCCACAAACCTTCGTCGAGACCTTCAACTAATTCTTCCCAAACTAAATCTTCTGTAAATCCCATAGCTCTTGCTTTTTTAGTAAACTTCGACTCTTTAGTCTTTGCTTCTTTATCACCAGGAGCTGGTTTGTATGCCGCAGGGTTATCGTCAGACATCTTTGCACCTTTTTCAAAATGAGCAGCGCGAGCATCTTTCTTATCTTTATCTACACCTTTATAATAACCTTTTGGTTGAGAACCTGGGCGATCTGCCACGTCACTATCTTGTGGCTTTGTCATTTTTTCCATGAACATTGTAAACTGTTCGTCGAGATCAACTTCTTCTGATTTTGACCGCGCAGACTTAAGTCTTTCCTGTTCTTTCTTTTTAACCATCGGTATCATTTTACGGGCAAGTCTATCAATCCTTGCTGGTGGAATTTTTTCCATACGTTTATCAATACGTTCTTTTTCGGCATATGATAAGCTTGCATACTTTTTAGGTTTTGCAAGTCTATCTTTAATCATATTCCTTGCAGACTTTTGCGCTCTTTGTTTAATCTTTTTCATATCAGCCTTTTTACGCTTAGCGCGTTCTTGGCCACGTTTGATTTTAGCACGAGCCTTTCTCATAGCGCGGGCCTTTTTAAATCGTTGAACTCTATTCAGAGCTTCATCCATTTCTACATCGTTTTCTTCTGTCATTTGAGTGCCCTTATTTACTAACGCTGCAATTTCCTTGGCGTCACCTTTTAATTTTTTCGGTAAGTTTGCAGTAAATTTTTTCATGTCTGTCTTAGCGTATCCACGCATTTTAGTACCTGAGATTCCTGATACATCATCGGCATCCGCATCTCTTTGGCCAGCTGATACGATTTTAAGTTCACTGAATTTATATTCTTTTCCATTGTACTTATTTAGTGTATTGTTAAACTCTTTGACTCTATCAGATCCAGCTACCAATACAACTCTATCAAACTGCTTATCAAGGAGTTTAAGTAATTGTATGATAGTTTTTGCTGGAGATTTCTTAACAATTGGACCAAAAGCTTTTTGAGCAAATTTGATTTTATCATCATATGATAATGGATCTTTATTAACCGCCCCTTTGCCGGTTTTAGTTTTTGCTCCTTGGGTATGTGATAAGTAAATTTGCGGAGTACCTTTTTCGGTCTTAGCCACATCAATAACTTTCTTAACGAGCATTTCGTGACCTGCAGACATAGGATTCATACGACCCCATGCAATAACTACAGTTCCGCCATTCTTTTTAGCTTCATCAATAGTAGGTTCAATATCAATGTATTTAGTAGAGTCGAACTCTTTATAACCTACTATTTTTTTGTCTTTCTTTTTTTCTTTATCAGCCATTTTGCCCTCAAGATAAAAACTATTCCCAATATTTATAAGATTGAGTAACCCAACCGTTTCATAAGATCTTCGCCCATAATTTTAGGAACCATATCTATAAACCTTTGTTCCAATTGTGTAGGAACGCTTTTAACGTAATAAGCTATGCGATCTTTAGTCATAGGTAGTGAAGAGCCTGAGTGCATTGCCCAAACATATTCTGGGTATTGATATTCAGGCCAATTAAACTTTTTCCACATTTCGTCAAAAATATCTTCACGTAAATCTTTATATAATAAATGTTCCCACTTAATAAGCATTGTTGTTTCAGGATTTTCGTCATGATACTTTAGCCAAGTATTAAACCAATGTTTATAGCATCTTAGCATTTGGTCAGGAAAGCAAGTACCGTTGTCATCAACATCAATTCTAGTTTTGTTTCTTTCCCATTGGTTTTGTGTTTCGTATACTTTTCCGTATGTTTGTTGCCACCCGCCGTTTGATGCGCCTCTTCTATACAACATGGACTCAAGCCAAGTATATGGGTTTTTGTGGTTTAAAACTACAGGTAAACCCGGGCGTAAAAGTTTTGGCACGTTAAGCTCATGTTTCCACGTTAATACATCTGCGTTAGGTGGTTTAACTGTATGCGGTGTAAGATCATTTGCTTTATTGAATTTAAAGTTATCACGGATCATTCTATCAATAATAGTTGTCCCTGTCCTTTGCAATCCAAACTGATAATACGCATAATACTTATGATCTTTCATAATATATTTTGCGCCGTCTTTTTCAATTTCAATTTCGTGGTCTAACATTTTTTGGCTGCCTCCGTGTATTCACCTGTAAAATGCTCCTTAAACGAAGGTAGCAATTCTTTAGTATTATTGTGGGTTGCTGATGCTCCCCATATTGTAGATTTCCTTAACGCTCCCATACCAGCAATAGGATCAGTAATACACATTTTTGTTTTTGTATATCCTACTCGCGTATGCATAAAGTGTCTATTATCAATAGCTTCAGATACTCCGTCTTTTTCTATTTCATCAACTAAAGTTTGAGCCATAACATGAGTAAGAGCATACGCGTGAGATCCTGGGTGGAATTGGACATCAACCAATCTCTTTGGTGGCCCTGCAGTTTGATAGTCATACTTATCCCAATTATAATACTTATATCCTAGCGCAACAATTCTATCGTCAGGAATATCCAAATTAAGCGGATGCAGCATAATACCGTCATGTTCTAATATAATAACGCACTCTTTGTTTTCAGAAATACGTTTCCATAAATGAGCATGACTTGCAGTACAACCCGCGGCACCTTCGGCCATAACTTTAAATTTAGGAACATTAACACCTGCAGTATTTTTAAAGTTTTTCCAAAGATCTTTTTGATTGGTTGGCTTATAGCCTTTATAATATTCCCACGGCAAACCAACTTTATCGCAGGACGCCGCTGAGACTTTTGCATATTCAACAGACACTGAGTCTTCATGATACATTATATAAGCTTTACTTACTTTCATTATATAATATCCTTAGTAAATAGTGAAATGATTTGAGAATTTAATGGTAAATTTTTATTGTGATGCGCTAACTTGTAAACTGGCGCTGTAAAGTTTTGAACTGTTTTGGCAACGATAGAAAGATGTCTTGGATCATAAGGAGCAAATACATGTGGATTATTTCCATCATATGACGCTGGGTTCCATGTTGCATTATACTTTTTTACTTTATCCCATTTATTTTTAAACTCTGGCAACTGACTATAACATGTGTCAAAGCAAAAATGAAACCACAAGTAATCGTGGAATTTTTGTCTCGTATCCCAATAATTATCTACTGTTTCTTTCCATTTGTCAACTAAAAAATTACCTTTTTCACCATATAAAAACCAACTACAAACGTTATGGCTTTTAGTTGGGTTTGAAAAGGCAAACATACCTTCGGTTGTATATTCAGGCAACCATTCATCAAGTGGTTTATTAAACAACACCGTTGCATCAATCCATATACCACCGTACTTATTAAGAAGAGAAATACGGAGTATATCTGAATACGCAGCTAAGGGTCCAGGATGATGAATATCACTAATGTATTCTTTTAAGTTAACATCAGTAAGTTCAATAATATTCCAATCAGGATTATAATGTTTAGCGCTTTTCAAACATTCTTTGACTAAAGGTGGTGCGTTGTCAAATCCTTGAGACCAATATATCCATATGTTTTTATTCATAGCCAAACAGTTCCAAATCTTTATGAATGTATGGATATAAATCTTTTTTGATTTTAGGGGTTAGGTAATCGTCATAATCTTTTCTTTTAGATTTATTATGGTGGCCAAACTCAACTTTCATATTAAGCTTTTCTGATATAACCTTTTCAGCTTTATCTTTTTCTTCTAACTTAAATACGTCGTCAACAAGTAAGTTAAAATGCTGGTCGTAAACAAACTTATACTGAGGAGCGTTGTGAGGTCTGTTTAACTTCATTTGATAGGTACTTTCCATCGACTGCATTCTTATTTGAGCTTCTAAGTTATGAGTGCGCATTCCTAGGTGTTGTTGTTTCCATATAGTTTCAGATACAAATCTGTGCCAAGGATTACGAACAAACGCAAATGTATAGTTTGAATTACAGAAAGAAGGATCGTTCCATTCTTTTAATTGCCACGCTGAAAGATGTTGAGTTTCTCCAGTCGGTAATGGCTCAGGAGTCTTTTGCCCAAAGTGGTATTTGGCACCAACTTCTCGCCCAAGTTGTTCAAACATTTTGCCGTTGTCTGCCATGTTTGGAAAGCCGCATACGTTTCGGAAGAAAAACATTTCAACCGAGGTCCCACCGCACTTTGGGATGTGAATAAAATATGTGTTGATTTCTGGTATGTACATTATATAAAAGCCTGAGGAACTACGTCTTTATTCCACCAATATCTGTAATCTTTTCGGTAATAGTATTTGATTATATTTATATCATTTTCAGAAAGCTTTATTTGGTCTTTATATTCAGATCCACCAGTTTGACGTTTAACTGGTTGCACGTTTCTTCCGCTTATTTTAGAAAGAAATTTTGCGACTTTATCCATTTCGTTGATTGCAAATACTTTATCAAATCTTTCAGTCTCAAATCCTAATTCTCTAACCATAGGTAAAGTATGATGAGTAAGATCGCCGTTGTTGTATTTACCAAGGCGTAATATAAACTCTTCCCAACCGCCAGGAACAGATCCCTTGCCGTGGTATAAAACTCTATTTGTGTATGCTGATTTTAATCGTTCTATAGGATCGCGTACCATGCAAATTCTATAGTGTACTTCATCATAAAAATTTTCATTGTGGAATTTATGAAAGAGCGTTTCTTGTTGGCGGTAGGAGTCTTTATAGGTTCGTTGATTTTCGGGTATACCCCAATCTACTGAAACTTCGTTTCGCCAATCTAAACCTTCGGCATCAAGCATCATTGTTTTTACTGATGTACCACCGCATTTTGGTACATGAGTAAAACTAACAACTATATCATTTATATTTGCACAAAAGATTGGCATAATATACTCCAATAAACAAAAAAGGGCAACCTAAGCTGCCCTGTTATTTATAAGACTTTGTAGTCAATATCACTGGTTATCGTATAAATCTTTGATTTCCATCATACAACGTTTCGATTCCTCGTGCATACCCATTCTTGCGAGCTCCGCTGCCGCTCTCGAGTAACCAACCACCTGGGACCAACGATCTATTGAAGACCACAAGCCCGACAATGGCGAAAATACATAATTGCTTACTAATGCTGTCATTAAACCCATCCCCGCAAGTTGTTGTTTGTTCTTACATTTTCAATAGTATTTTTTGAACGAGCAATTGTGTAAATATCTCCACGAGTAATTCCAATATCATCCAACTCTGCAGTTGTTAATGATTGTAGCGCTTTTTCTGTTTCGCGGATTGCTTTATGCTGAATTCTTTTTTCGTTTACTGATTTTAAAAAATCTAGTAGGCCTTCGATTGCGCCTGTTAAGTGGCTGTGCGCCGTAAGGATAGCTTGTGTCATTTCCGTTTCCTCTAATATATGTGTATGTATGATCCGATCCTAGACCCCACGCCTAGGTTTAATCCTTTTTACAAATATATTTATTAGAGAAATGGGTAAACAATGGTTACCAATTTGATATAGCCGGATTGCTTCTAATGCAACAGCGACATTATGTCGGGTTGTCAACCAATATAATATCAAGCGTTGCAGAAAATGTCTGGCCAGAACCAGCAGCTACAACATCAATTCTAATATCGGTTTTCTCAGAAAACTTTAAGGGAATTGGATATTCGTGGACAACGTTTTGACCACCGGCAGCATAATTAATACCTTTGATTTGAAACACGTTTCCGCCATCTGTATCTCTAGCCCTTAGACTATATTTCGTAGAGGCATTTGTTGATGCTTTGTCTGAACCCATTTGCATATTCATAAGATAGCCAGTTTTACCTGCTGGAATTGTATAAACGCACATTAAAGTTTGGGCCTGATCTTCAATAATTTTTGCAGCAACAGTTCCACCCATAGTTAATGATACATCTGCATCATTATTAGTATCGACCATTCTGGCTCTAAAGATACGAGAAAATACTGTAGATCCTGTTGAGCCAATATTAATTGTTTCTGATGCACTTTCGAAATTAGCATCAAGTCCTTGAACTAAAACAGCGGCACCTGAGTTTTGCGTCGAAGCAACAGCAACAACACTATCTGCTGGATATGGATATATAACTGCGGCACTGTTTCCATCCCAAATAGTACCTGCGGTTACATCACCATCGGTTGCACCAAACTTATTAATGTGACCGTAACCATCTACAAGACCTGCCGAAATAGGGACGTTACTGGAAGCGCCAAACGAATTAATAATATTTCCATCTTTATCTGAAAGCATAAATGCTTCAAATAGAGTTTTATTACCCTGTAAATATGCTTGTGTTAGTTTGTTCCAAATAGCCATTACTTCTGCCATCCTTTAATGTATTTGTCTGAAAAGTTTGCTGCTGAAAATTGTAAGCGGTCAACAAGTTTTAACGCATTCTTACCATAACGGTCAATGGCAACAAAACCTTCTTGTCCTGTAACTTCAAATCCTTTATTCGTTTTAAGCAATGTTTTTAATCCGTCAACTTTTTCAAGTTTGCGTACGATCATATGTTTTGCATCCACGATTAGGTTATACATTGTGAATAGATTTTCAATATCTTTTGGCCTGTTTGTTTTAAAGAACTTCATTGCGTCGGCTTTTTTAGCTTCCCAAGTTGCCTTACCTTTTGGTGATTTCTTTGTAGCAATTTCTCCATCGTACCAATCGTTAAGATACTTTGTTAAACCTTTTACGAATACTTTAGGATTACCTACACGTTGTCCTTCACGTACCTTAACGTTAATATAAGTATTTACTCTCATATTGAGTTCTTTATTGGTTGAAGGTAGTAAACCATCAAATGTCTTTTTAGGAACTACGCGGAATAGTGTTCCAATTTGAGAAAGTATCCTTGTAAGCTCTGCAGTTTCATCTGCAGTAAAATTGGCTGTTCCTGATTGGTCTTTAAAGACAGCATCAACAGACCAGACAGATTTTACTTTTTTGAGGCCTGAAGCAATCTCCTCTCCAAAACTTGCCGACATTGATTCAAACGCATCTCCTCGGTAGACTGTATGCCAGACCACACCGACCTTGGATCCGAGTATTGCTTTACCAAGTTCTGATGCTTTAGGTACCGCGTAAACAATCGTATTAGGATGGAAAGTAAGATGCGATTCACCATCAATCGTTTCTTCTTTAATATCACTTCTTTCATATAAAAAATCACCTTGTACTACACCTTTGATACCGAGCTTTGAAAACTCGTCAAGGGCAACTTTCAATTTGGAATTAAGATCACCTTTGCCAACAGTATCTGCGTCAATATCAGCATGTGTTTTATAAACTTTAGGGTTTTTATTAAATACACCTTTTTTAGCTACAAAGAATTTTCCATCGCTCGGGTCCGTTCCTGCAAACACTGCAGGTGCGCCATCCCATTTAACACTTATGTTAACAGCAGACTTAGCGCTTCCGCTAAGCATATCACGAATGTCACGGAGATAGTTGATAACATTTCTTGTTCCTTTTATACCGCCATCTATAACAGCGTCTTCAGCATGTGTCATGTGAAGGTTTTTATCTTCTGTCATAAACGATTTAAAACTTTTCATATTTCTACCTTAAATAACCGTGCAATAGATTTTTCCATTACTTCTAAATTTATCGTTACGTTTTTTGCACTTGTTACTGGTGCTATATTATATTCTGACCGATTCGTTTTAATTATACCAAATGTTAACTCAAATGTAAACTGATAATTTCCGCCACCTTTGTTTTGTACTCTTGCCCTATAACCTGCTGTTGCTAATTTACCAAAGGTTCTTAGTCCTTTTAGATTTAACGGATTTTTCTGTCCTAGCAAATACAAGCCGTGTGTACCAACATTAATATAATAAGTGTCCTTTGTGTTATAATATCCTTCTATTTCAGTAGCTGATATTTCACCTTTTACATCAGGAAACCTTTTCAGTTCTTTTGCGTATTGTTCTCTTTTTGTTAATATTTTCTTTTCGTTTGTCAATAATGCAGAAGTAGCAAACTTATATGACTCAATACCGTTCCATGCTTTGTTGATTTTGTCTAGTGCCTTTGCACGGATTGCAACTGCTTTTATAAATCTTTTTTCAACATCCTTTACTGGTATTTCATCAAATTGCCATTTACTATTTATATATTTTAAAACCAAAGATCCACCTGATGCCGCTGGCGATATCTTTAATTCACAACCACTCTGTCCTAATGCTCGAGGTCCTGGCTTTTTAATTATCAAATCCGGTTGGTCTGCTCCTGCTCCTGCTGGTGTAAATGTCGCCGGTACTATATCATATTTCTTTAATGCGTCAGATGCATATCGCTCGTATACAAAACCTAGCTGTGCCATCAGAAATTAATTTTAGTATTAACCTTAATATCTGGGTCAGCCTGGAAGAATGACATTACATTAGATACCTTACCTGAAATAAACGATCTAGCCTTTTTGATACCTTGACCAATTTTACCTTTTAACCTGCTAATAACATTTCTAAACATACCTTCTTCAAGCTCAACTTCTTCCTTGAGTTTTGCATCAACGATAAGGGAAATAACAGACCAAAAGTTATACTCTCCAGTCTTTACACCTTTTAGTTTACGAGACGATGTTTTAAACCGAGCCTGCAGTTTCATTGCATCAGCAATCTTTTTACAATACGCGTCGTCATATACTGAAGTGATTTTAGTTGAAGATCCGTTATGATCCGAGACAACCATAAACTCAGCAGCGGAATTACTTGTCTCTCCGTATTTTACAAAACCTGACATTGCTTCACGAGCAAACTCAATTTTGAATTTTTCGTTTTCTTCAAAAAGTTTACCAAGTTCAGCCATGATTTGTTTATGAGCAGCTTCACCTCGATTAACTACCGGGTTATTACCTGCTTTAATAATAGGTCTTAGTTGCGACGGCGCAAGTTGTGCAGTCACAAAGTCATCAAAGATACCTAATACTTTTTTAAGTTGTGGGGATTTGGAAACGTTTGCTTTTTCCATTGCAGCATAGAAAGTTGCAGTTGACTCTGCTTTACCACCTGACATAAGTTGGGCCATACCAATTTTCAGCGATAATCTTTTATCACCAATTAAGATATCTGTCTTTGGTGTTGTATCGGTTGCGCCGTGTCCACTCCAAAATGAAGTAAGGCTTGACTTTGCACGACCGTATTGCTCAGCTTTTACTTTGTCGCCGAGTTTAAAATGAGATTTAATTGATTGTGCAATCTTTTTACCAGCATCAACATATTGCGGTTGAGCCATAATACTATCATATACCTTTTGTGATATACCTGCTGCTTCAGGGCTAATCTGTTGGCCAGTAATTTCGTGCCAACCAATTACAATTGCAGCCTCAAAGTCTTCAGCTTTAATGGCCTCAGTAAGGTGTGTCTTAAACCCTTTCATAATCTTCCCTCTTATGAATACTTATAGGTTTATTTATAAAAGATTTAGATCCTGACCATAATAAAAGATGGGATCCGCCCTTCAAACCCAGATCCTAAATTGAGCTTGCGGGCAATATCGTTTGCACGTTGTTTATCAAGCCAAAGATCAATTGGTTTATTTTCATCCTTATCCCAAATCATATATTGGTCTTTTACTTCTGTTTTGCGTACTACGTAACTCACATCAGATCTCCTGTGTCAAATAAACCTTTTTTCTTTTTACCAAATTGAGTGTTGTCAAATATTGGCGTATCTGTTAAGGACGGTTTTTGGAACGCAGTATTTGCCGCAGGTTGGTCGTTTGATATACCATTCTGAGCACTACTTTCCAAATCATAAAGTTTCATTTTTGATCTATCAACACCAACCACGAACCTACGATAATAACTAAGATCGTTCCATCTGTTTTTCAATTGTTTAATCATTAATTGACCAAGCTGATCCAAATCTTCAGATGTGATTAGACCAAGAATGCAGTCAGCAGTATGGGTAATTCCCATACTTTCAGAAGTATTAGTGAGATCCACGTCAGAGTTGCCGTAACCATCACGATTAAACTGAGAACTAGTAACCACAGCACAATTATATTCCATCGCAAGACCACGTACCTCCTCAGCGATTGATTTTACAAGAGTATATGAGTTAGCTGCCGCAGCGCCTTTTACTCTTGCAGACGCACAAATATTCAAATAGTCAATAAAAATAATATCAGGCGCAAAGTTGCGTTTCATTTTCAATTCGTTAAGCAAATGCCTAAAGTGGCCAACATGGGCAGAGCCAGTTGGGTATTCTTTAACAACTAACTTACCAGTTGTTTTTGATGTAAATCTACCAATTCGTTTTGCGAAAACATCACGGGGTGTTTCGGCCACTTCATCAATAGTAACATCCATCATATTAGCATCAATACGTTCAGAGATACGTTCTTCAGCCATTTCCATTGTAATATATAAAACGTTCTTACCCATCATTAATGCCGATGCAGCATGGTGACATTTGACCAATGATTTACCACCACCAGTTGTTGCGAGTAATACAGTCATAGATTTGCGTGGCAGACCACCTTTTGTAATCTTGTTGAGTAATTCAATATCGAATGGAATACGTTCTTCTTTCTTATGATAAAAGTCATAACGGCTTTCATAATCCTCAAGGTAATCGTGGCCGATACTTGTGTCAAAACTAATTGATAAAGAGTTAGATAATAGTTCTGGTAATGAACCTTTATCCATTTCTTTGTCTTCGCCGTCAATTACAAGAATTGCTTTACGAATAGAATTATATAGATCTTTATCTTGGCAAAATTTTTCAGTTTCTTTTACGAGCCAATCAAAGTCTGTATTTTGGTCAACTGCCATATTGTCAACCTCAGACATAATACCTTTATAGGCATCTTCGTTGAGGTCTTTACGTTTGTCTAAAGAAATCTTTAACGCCTCAATTGAAGGCGGAGATTTGTATTCATCAACATATCCAGAATATGTATCAAATATTTTTTTAAGACCATTATCGTCAAAGTATTCTTGTTTGATATAAGGATACACTTTACGAAAATAGTCTTCGTTAAATATCAAGTTTGCTAATACTGTTTTTTCAATCATAAGAATTCCTGTGTGTAAAGATAAATGATGGCGCCTAACTTAATAGCCGCCATCTTCAATATTATAGTATTATACATTTGGTATAATGTCAACAAATATTTTAGCCTTCAATAACTTCTTCTTCAAATACGCTATCGTCATCTTCACGCATAATACTGCCTGAAGCTCCAATTGTAAATGTATTCCGTACATAATCTTTGAAGTCTGTAGTTTCAAACATCATATTCCAAAATTCGCCGTTATCGTTAACTTCTTTAGCACGCATTAACTTTTGCGAAATAACTTCACCGGTTGACGGATCAACTGCTTCATACCAACCAACTTTTGGTTTACGAAGATATCCACCTTTTTCAGCTACATCCATCAAACCAGACCATTTAACGATACCGCCATCCCAACTTACACTGATTGGAATTTTAGATTTTTCTTTAACATGGCGTGACTTTTCAATATTAATAACAAAATGGTAGCCTTGGATTTCAGTACCAACTTTATCTTGCTGGCGTCCAACAATCCAAATAGCATCAGCTGAATAATAGATGCCTGTACCGCCTGAAACAATAGCCTTAGGAAACAATCCGATTTCTTGATAGGTATGGTTAACCGCAATCAAAGGAATGTCTTTAAGATTAAGGTGTGGTGTTACAATACGGAACAAAGACTTTAAAGATTTAGCCCGAGACATATCCGCAACAGATTTTTCATTCATTGCGTCCTCAACTTCTTTCTTGGAAGCCAAGTTACCGACTGAGTCGATAATAATACAAACATGGTCTTTTTTGTCAATTTGGTCTAGTTGGTTACTAATATCAAACTTGAGTTCTTCAACATTAGTAATAGGAGTATGAACCACGCGATCCATATCAATACCAAATGACTCGAAGTATGCCTGAGGCGTACCAAACTCTGAATCGTAAAAGAGCAAAATTGCATCTTTATATTTGTTCATATATGCGGCTGCGGTTAATAGTGCAAACGCAGATTTGAAGTGTTTAGATGGACCAGCCAAAACTAACAATCCTGGGCTAAGGCCGCCATCAGTATCACCTGATAGTGCAACATTAACCATAGGAACTGGTGTTGGTGCCATTTCTTTTTTACCAAAAACCTTTGACTCAGATAACTGAGCTGTCAACTTAATGGTAGAATTTTTTACTAGTTTGTCTAATAGACTCATATTATTTTCCCTCAACGATCGTCAATAGTTTAGCTTTATAAGACTCAATTTTACCAACTCTGTCGGGCCAGTAAATTGTAGACTTATCCGCATTCTTACACAAATTATCTAAGAATGGGGAGATTGATTTGTATAGAAGTTCTAAACGATATTCAAAGTCGTCAGCAGCTACTTTAGCATCAGTGAGTTGGTCCTCAAGTGATTGCTTTTCGCTACTGACTTCTTGAATTTTCTGTTCGGCCACAGCTTCTTTTTCTTGAAGCTCTTCATCAATGAAGCTGAAGCCAAAGTCGAAATCTAAAACCTCTTCGTAGGTTTTATTAACCATTCGCTAGTTCCTTAAAGATTGATAGATCGTCGTCATCATCCATACTCATTGTTGCTGCAGGAGCCGCAGCAGGAGCGGATGGTGTAGGAGCAGCAGCTTGAGTGTTACCCATGTTGCTCAAATCCAAATCATCATCAACATCCATTGCAGTGGATGGCTCAGATGGTTCTTCACCAATCGCAAGAACACGATACAGTTTAGCTTTCAATTCAGAATATGATTTGAAGTTCTTTGGGTCAACCAATTCTTGTAGCGAATGTTGTTGGTTCCAAATTGCTTCAATCTGAGCATCGTCTTCTGAAACTGCAGACGGTTGGTCAAACTCTGATTTGTCGTAGTTTGGATATCCTTCAAACTGACGGATTTTCAAACGGAAGTTTGCGCCTTCCCAAAAGTCAAAAGGATTGACTGGTGTTTCATCCTCAAACGATGGGTTCATCATATCGTTCAATTTATCAAAGATCTTTTTGCCAAACTGATACATAAAGACTTTGCCTTCGTTTTCAGGATTTGCGCTATCTTTAATCACCATAATATTTGCTACATACTTTAGACGACGTTTCTGTTTACGAGCCTGTTCTTTGTCTGAGTCAATACCAGAATTCCACAACTTGCCGTTGAATTCTGACACAGGATCGTCTTGGTTTAGGGTTGTGAGTGAATTTTCAATATACCAGAGACCTGTCGGTCCTTGAAAACCATGATCCCAAATACGTACGAAAGGCATCTCTTCGCCTTGCGCCGCTGGTAGGAAACGAATAATTGCAAAACCGTTGCCAGCTTTGTCACGTTGTGGTTTCCACATTTTACCTTCGTTGGGATCTGAATAGCTCTTAGTTGAAATCTTTTCGAGCTGTGCGTTCAATTTGTTTAGTGAACTTGAACGATTCTTTTTAAGTGCATCAAATGATGTTGCCATAGTGGTATCTCCTTGTATAGCGATGTATGTTTTTGTATTGCGAAATATAGTTAACCGAAGTCAACGATATATTTATATCAGAAAAACCTGTCTCTGATAATTTCTTTGAACTTTTTTTCATTAATTTCCAAGAATGGTTTGTACTTTCTTGATAATCTAATTATATCACGCGCGACGATTTTGTCAACTATTTTTTGCTCCCAATAAGGAAAAATATTTGATAAATGCGTAAGTATAGTAAATGTCTCGAGAGTTATTTGTCGTTGTACATATAAGGTCATAACATGTGGATGCTGACCGTCATGCGTGACAAAGTTAGACTGATAGTTATCATCTAATTTGTTTAGATCTGATTTGAAAGTGTGCGTTAAAGAATCAATCTTTTTCTTCCAGTCAAAGTACTTGCTTTCACCTTCCTGCTCTACGATTGTCCTGATCCAAACATTTGGATTGACTAACATATTAGCCATCATAAGATTAATTGGATCGTCTTTTTGTGCAAGCTTATGGAAAAAGAATACGTCGTTCCGAGTACGATATGTCTCGAACTTAGCTCTTATTTTTCCATTGTACTTATGATAATCGTAGCCGTCGGTAGTGAAGTGTTTCTTTAGTGCAAGATACTTGACATAGAGATTAAATGATTCCTCATTTGCAAAGCTCTGTGATGTCTTGATCATCTCTTTCTTCTTTTTCGACTAGTTTGAGTTTAACTGCCTCTCCTCGAAGTTTTTCTTTAAGGATAGACGATTTTTTTACAATATCTGCTACTGCCTCGATTTCAAGATCGTTCTTTCTAGCATATTCAACGAGTGCGTCAATATAGTTGACTCCATTCGCCAACATTGCAGCAATTTCATGGTGAATTTTTTCTGGTGACCTTGGTGGTGTTATCATTATGTTTTTAAATTCCCAATGCGGTGCGTATTTCATTTTTCTTATGGTCCCTTCCCATTCTGTAAGCCTGTAAGAATAGAAGGACCTCTTTTCTATTCGTGGTTATTGTTTCATCGTTTATTTTTACGTGTGGGTCAGATTCATTACAACTAATTATGACGCCATACATGTTGCCTTTAATGCCAAGAGGACGATGATTATCCATTCAGCACCTTGATTCCTGAAATCCAATTAGTAGCTGCGTCTTCGACGTAAAAGATGCTTTTGGTATGAAACGTTTCTTTTTGCTGGAATGTGTCATTGATATAATACTCAATTTCATATCCATCGGGTGATTCATGGATTTCAGCGCGTAATGCAGAACCACTACGATCGCCGTTGAACTCGTTAATCTTCATATTTACCTTCCCTTATGTTTGAGGTGGCTTTTTTACCACCACAGTTGGAGCAATAGAATACCGTAACGGTAAACTGGTGATTCTCAAAAGTGACAGTAGTTTGTCCTTTTGTTATATTAACAGTATCACAACAACCGTTAACTGTCAACTGTTTTTTCATTATATTGCAAAACTTTCTCCGCAACCACACGATGCAGTTGCGTTTGGGTTTACTACTTTTAAATAAGAACCACCTAATTCCTCTATATAATCTATGGTACATCCAAATATAAACATTTCTGCCATTGGATCAAGCCAAAGATTTTCTATAGTAGGTTCCTTATCGGTTGTTCCCCATTCATACTGAAACCCTGAACAACCTCCGCCTTTTACGTTAAGAGATACATTAGGTTTACCAGCTTTAGCTAAATACTCTTTAGCCCTTTCTGTAACTGTAATGTTCATTCTTCCGCTTCCTCTTTTGTTTTATATTGCCACTCGTCAGTATGGCCAACCGACCATTTAGGCTGATCTTCAACTGCATAGTTTTGAGTACACACTTTAAAATCAGGTCGTTTCAAATCAGCGGGTGTTAATGAGCTGTCTCTCCATATAACTCTGTTATTTGGTTGCGCAGCAAATTGTCCATTGTCAAGTCGGATGACGTTGAATGATTTGTGCTCGGGATCTTGCTCACTGAAATTGGTGTCAAGGACAGACTTGTCGCGGTGGGCGTTGTCAATAGTGAATTCGTACTCGCCGCCGTGCATCTTTTTATCTTTTCCGAAGAACTCACACCTACACAAGATTGGCTTTTCAATAACAGTAATATCATAGTCAAAACAATCCCATAGCTGAAGAACGTCCAGCGGGAGTTGTTCATCAATGTTAATGTCTTCCTTCCAAACAAACGCGGAAATCGGTAGTTTGTCATATAGTGCCCCATAATCAGTAAGTAGTGTTTCAAAATATAATGCTTTTGATTGTGTTGATTTAACGCTGATCCAAATACCTGGAGTCAAATTACCCCAGCTTGGATGACCTGGTTCTAAATCATAAAGATACTCCATTTTAACATATACCGCAACTGGCGGCAATGGGTGTACTAAAAATGCCATTTAGATTTCCTCAAATAAAACGTTGTTGATATATTCATCTTTATCTTTTTCAGATATGCCCATAGCTAATATAGAGCGATGTAAATGTGGATTCATTTTTTGATTTTGGCAATACTTATTTAATAATGGCTTTGTGTCACGATGGGACTCAAATTGATTTGTTTCCATACTCATTAAATAATACTCTACTAAATCGGCGGTTACTTCAATAAATTGGTTAAGCTCTTCATCAGTATTAATATTACCAACCGCTAGCATATCACTTGAAAAGATTTCCTTTGCCCACGGTGGCAATTCACGTGGTTTATTCCATTCTAAGTTTGCAACTCTTTTTTCCATATAGTCATGATATGGATGCGGAAACCCGTATAATGGAGAAAAATCCATAAACGAACCGGTAATCTTTTTTGGACCCGCAACAATATCAAATCCTAAAATAGGCAATTCAATTCCAACTTTAGGAAATACATTAACGTGCATTAGCCATAAACCTTTACCATCGTTCGGTACAATAGTTTTGAGGTGAGCCTTTTGGATATTATCAGAACGCCAAAAGCGATCTGTCCAATCTTTAAATTGCAGACCATTCATAGCTTCGTTATCGTATTCAATAAAATACTCATCAAAGCTTTTAGCGATATAGTCCGCGTAATCGTTAAGCCTATCCCATAGCGGATGCATTAGTCTTTCTTCCTAACATACCAAGTTTCATGGTTACCAGACCATTCAAGCGTATCGCCTTCTTTCCAATCGAGCTCTTCTAACATTTCCTTAGGTATGTCTAGGTAGAGGTCCCCGGTTTGGGGATCCTCTTTTACTTCCATTGTTTTCATTTTAACTTCTTTTTCTGGCCCGACGAGCTTTTGCGAATTTATTTGCTAATCTCGTCTCACGGGTCTCTTTTGCGCTTCGTCGTCTTCGCCTTGCAGCGTCTGACCTTGACATTCGGTTTACTCTACTCATATCCTTTTGAAACTCAGGTTCTTCGGTTGCGTAAGTAATTTGCTCTTGCATTGCAAGTCTCCTCCTGTTTTTATATAGCGTATGTTTATATTATAACTTAATAATATAAGAATGTCAACAATTATGTAGACAATTCGTCAAAAAGTTTTGATGCAAATTCAAAACATTTTTTAGCCTCTGGGGCCATATCGTCATTTAAGAGTTTTCTAAACTCCTCAATAAGGATCTTTGTATCACCTTCAAACTCGTACATTGTTCCAGAGCCAGGTGCTTTTCTTTTAATGATTTGACCACCGTGCAATTCGCCAAAGTGCCTTGTATACATATGGGCAAGCAAACCTTGGTTATCGTCAGATTCTGCTAAACCGCCAATATGAGCTTGATACTCTTTAACGGAAGGTGGTAACGCAGACGGCATACCAAAGCCGTGTTCTTTTTCTAATTCTTGGATGTCAGCCATAATACGGTCAGCTCTATAAATTGCAGACAAATTCGGAGGAATGATAACTGCGTTTTCAAGAGGGGTATAATTATGCCATTGGCACCAAAGAAATATGTAATACTCGTGTGGGGTAAGTTCGCCGCGTAATAGTTTTCTAGCAAAAGCTCGACGTTCTGCCGACTGATGGTGATCCCATGTCAACTGTTTCAAACGATTGGTCATTATAAAACCTTTTTGTATAGGGTGTGTATCAGATCTATTTATACATTCTTTCAATGACCAAAGGGGCAGCTTTCGCCGCCCCTCTACCAAGTTTTTTCTATAGGTATTCTTTAGAAGTTAAAGCTTACGCCAGCAGTTGGTGTAAACTCTTCGCTATTGAAGTTATATGAGCTACCTACTGTAATTTCAGCACCACCGCCAACTTGATACTCATATTCGGCACCAACGTTTTGTAGCATCTCGTCTGAGTCGCCGTTTAGGTATGCTGTTACGCCCATTGTGTCTGCAGTTAATTCGTAACCAATATCTTCTGCATCTAAGTCATATGTCAACGCACTGCCCATTTCAGCAACGCCTAGATCAAGACCACCAACGCCTGCTGCAAGAACTGTATTTTCGGTGTCGAAATTATAGTCAGCGCCAGCAGTTACTTGTAGACGGTTCATATCAATTGTGTATGCGCCTTGGATGTTACTAATATCTGTAACGTCTGCTCCGAAGTCGGTAAAACCAAGTGCAACTTTAGCACCTGCTGCTTGTACACCCAAAGCTGTTCCCATTACTGGCGCCGCAAGTGTTTGCTCGCCTTCTGCTCCTGGCAATACGCCTTGGTCGTTACCAAAGGACAAGCCAATTCCTGCTACCGACATGCCAACACCGTATGTGTCAAGTTTAACATTGTCGTTTGCGTCTAAAACAAAGTCTAGGTCAACTTCTGCTAAGCCGCCTGCATCTACTCCGAGTTCAAGAGCGGTGGTACCACCCCAATCGCCAGCAGCAGTTTCAGCAATGTTAATACTAAACTCTCCTGAAATCATGGCTCCTGCTTGAGCCGCTGTGTCTTCTGCAAATGCACCGCTGGCGAATACTGTGGTGATTGCTGTTGTGATGAATAAAGTGCGCATTATTATTCTTTTCCTTTTAAAAATAGTTATGTTAAGTACCACATTTTCTGTTGCTAGGTAAGTGGCCAACCCCCTGTGTTATGCAGCTAGTGCGTAACCAGATGGTGCAAAATTATCGTTTGCATTTGTAGTTTTTGGCTGAATAACGTAGGCCAACACGGTAATCTACTCTCATCTCTCTACGTCAGTCGATCCTATTTCGACCCCATCAAAGATACACTATAGCTTTTTCCCCTAACGAACTAAGAACCCGGGGTAGTCTAGCGAGCCAGCCACGGCTGTTTTGTTAATAGTGTATCTATGGTGGAGTCGCTGGGTACCGCCCCCAGGTCCTGTCCGCATGTTGAATTGTATCAACGATTACTAGATATATATAAACCATATAAGGCCAAATGTCAACCATCCAGCCTTATATTTTAGTAATTGTTACTTAAATGTCACACCGGGTTGATAACGTAATGGATCAACAACACCAATGCAACTGAGGCGCCGAGTCCAACCATCATCTTGCCGAAGTCTTTCGCCACCAATGGGAATACTGATTTGGTTTTCTTTTTACCAAAGTATGTAGCCATTGCTAATTCACGACCTGCTAGAAGCCCAACAAAGACCCAAGTTGTACTCATTGGAATATCGTTTAGTTCTTTGAAGAAGTACAAACATAACCAATAGAATAAGTCAATCAATGTTGCAGATCTTACATATCTTGTGTTATGCTTTTCCAAAACAATCTTTTGGATCTTACCACCTTTTTCTCTAAACATAAAGAATAGACCGGTGACAAACACAAGGCTAATAAAGACCATTAGATCTACAGGAATGGCGCGTGGTAGGAATACCGCAATGTTAGCAATATCGTGAGATAACCAAGTAAACCATAATCCACCTGTCGCTACCCATTGGGCAATACGCCAAAACTTCTTATTACTTTCAGATACTGGTTTTGTTTCGTCGTACCATTGTCCAAAGTATTTGTGAATAGCAAACCATACTGCATAAGCAAACGCAGCGGCTACACCATAACCCATAATGGATTTCATTAGCATCTTTTCTAACACAAAGGTGCTAGCAAATACCGATAACACCAAGAATGATGTTGAAACCGGTACACCCATTCGTGTTAATGCCACAAGAATAGCAGGTGCTGCCGCATGATACCATTGTACATCTTGAAATGGGATCTTATTCAAACGGCCATAGGATATATCACCGCCATTCATATACCAACCATACCAAAGTGTATATAACAAAACCGCGGATGCCGCAGCCCATAATACTTTAAAGTTAAATCTCTCATTGTTTGACGCCATCCATGTACCGAGAGTTTGTACTGAATCATTGGCTATAACTGCGTATGCAGCAAGCAGGAATCCGATAAGACTCCACATTGTGAGTAGTTCCATTTAGTTCTCCTTTTGCTTGACGGCTTTACCCCGTCGCTCGCGTTAAAAAAGACAAAGTCTTTACCACCTTGTCTTAAATATTTATTACAGAAATATGATAGTTTTGTAACAGTACTGTAAAAGTTACAAAAAAAGAGGGACCTAAGTCCCTCTCTAAAACCCGAAAGTTTTCTCTCCTTTGTGACACCCATTGTTTATCCGAGTCTGACTCAGCAATAGTTAGGCAGCGTAATCGCTTTGGGATTTGCCTATTAGGCTGCAAGACGCCAGTCATGCGAAAAAGCAACAAAGCCGATTGGCGCAACTACAATACATTGACCTTCTTCGTCAACGAGAACATCGCCAACTGAAATAGAATGCATTTGAGTCAAACGCTCAATGTTTTCTTCAGGTCCCATGTTACCGATATGAAATACTTCATTTACTGAAGCAGCTTCAATATTAGCAACGTGAGTGTAATAGTTGTTTTCTACGAAAGCATCGTATGCCAAACCGCCGATCTTATGACCTGCAAAATCCATGTCCATATCAATTTTTGCTTTCTTAGCAGGAACTGACTCAAAGCTTTGTGTTTCATTGATAAGATCAATTTGAGCTTCGGTAAGACGGATTTGGTAGATTGCGTATTTCATAAGATTGATTCCTTTTTGTTTACCTTATAGAATCAATCTACACTATTTAGAACCAAATGTCAATAGTTAATTTCATTTTATATTTAAGAAATTGGAGGATTACCTATTTCAGGCATTTCATCGAATACCGTGTTTGCCCAAAGAACTCCAGTTTTCATTCTAGCATCAGTTCCATAAGGAATTACTTGCCCAGTGCAGTTTATAGTTACGGTTTGAGTGTCAGGATCCATTGTAACTCCGCCGTGCAGATTAGCAGGTACGATAATAACAGGATTAGATCCTTCCAAATCCACCATCCTAAAAGACAAGTCGTCTTTAGTGTACGTTAAACCTTCAGGTTGCAGCATACGATTAATACATACAAGTAAAGTAGGAACTACATAAGATTGAAACTCATATATTGGATATCCGTTTTCATCGGTTGTTTCTGTATCTATTGCTGCATAAAGAGAACAGTGCTGTTTCCACTCTTGTACTTGCTCGTCAGTTACTCCATCAACTTTAACTGGATATTGGATATACCAAAGTTTTTTCTGAGTCGGAATATTGCTCATAATAATGCCTCATGCTAATCTGTTTAGTCTATTTATAAAGACTAGTCATAATGCCCACCGAGTACTGCAACTTTTTTGATTTCTTCGTTAAACATTTCAGCTTCTCTTTGCTTCCATGCTTGTTGAAAACCTAATTCGTGTTGGTAAATTTCGTTATTGCCCCATACTCTTTTGAAATACGAGTCATAGGTTTTTTCGACTTCTTCGTCGGACCAGGATTTATCAATTAGTTTACCTTTGATAATCCAATTCAAACGGTTGGCTTCTTTACGTACAAATGGACTGCACATGGTGGGACCTCCTCTATAAACAACGTAATATTATTTATGTTTTAGTGGTACCCACCATGTGCTATGTTAACGGTAACATTTAATATTTTTGTAATTTATTTTACAAAGCTTTATTTAAATCACCGTGATTACCTTCGTGTGAAGGTGGTGTCCAACCTGATGGTTTTAACAAATCAGGCAAACCAAAACGATTAGGACGTCCAGGTTTTACACCAGGTTCCTTTGCCATATTAGCTTCGTAAATAGCATTCCATGCTTTATTAGCATCAACTCCAAATACATCAAGTGTACCTAATGCGAATACACACATATCAATCAAGCCATCGACAACTTCTTCGGCGTCTGAATTATTAATAGCCGATAATGTTTCTTGGTATTCTTCGCCAATCATAAGCATCCGAAACATCAGATATTTGCTCATCAGATCTTTGTCACCACGATTCTTTTGAAACCAATCATGTACTCCAAATTTATCATGCATTGTATTCATATCGTTTGCCATATCAGTCATTATCTTTTAGTCCTTCACTTTTTAAAATTGCGATCTTATCTTTAATACGTAGTCTTTCTTTCTTAGCTTTTTGAACATATTTGTCTGGTGCATTTTCAGCCTCTAGGCATTCAACGACAGTGTTCTGATAACGCCATGATGCTTCGAGCGTTGCTAATTTATGGTTCGGTGCCATGTGTTCTCCTATGCAAAGAAATCTTCAAGTGTGTTAATCTTTTCGGCAGACCATCCGATAGCTTCAAGGATTGCTTCTATTGGGTTTAGGAATACCTTCTCAAACTGTTTATCATAGTCAATGTAATTTGTCAACTCAAATTCAGGGGGTAATACACCTGGAAACGAAATAATGTTTTCTTTAATCGGATTTGGTACTTTAAGGTAGACAAACTTGATCTTTCCGCCACCTTCAATTACTTCATACCTTTTGTTTAACTTGAGTTGTTTTAGATGATTGTTATATAGAATACATCCACGTACATGCATTGGACAACCTTTCTTATAGGTACCTTTGACAATATACTTACCGATATTATCAGTACCTGAGTTGCGACCAATATCTTCAGGTGGTAACTTTCTGAACTCTTGACGGAACTTTTCAATAAAGTCCTGCATTGCCGACTCACCTTCGTTCATAATAACCTTAAACGATTTCTTTAGCTTTTCACGACATACTTCAGGAGTTGACGAACGAACAGACTCAAGGCCTGTAACAGAAATCTTAGGCTCTTCGTAATGAACGCCTTCAGAGTTTAGCGTATTCATAATGTAACGCTTCTTAGCAATGAATACAGATTTATCAGTAATCTTTTCGCGTTTCATACCCATAGCTTGGCGATACGAGCCCATCTTTTTCGCCAGATCTTCATAACCAGCTTCAATAACTGGCTCAATCTTCATTTGGCAAACTTTATCTAAGAATGCTTCGCCTCTTTTGCGGTCAATATCAACAGTACCAAACGAAGACTTAACAATAGGAGCCATGTCAACATAAATTGAGTCGGTGTCAATATATACAATATAGTCTTGGTTATCTGTCTTGAGGATCTTGTTCATATAATCATTAACAGACTTTTGAGCATATCGGATTGATAATTGACCTGACGTTGTAATTGCTTCAGCCATATCGTTAATATAATATAAAAAGTAGATATTTGCCATTGCGCCATATAACGAGTTCATACTAATTTTGATAGCCATCTGAGCGTTGTGTAGCTGATTTGCTTTTCGTTTTAGTTGCTCTTTTTGAGCTGGGTCGGTTGCATTTTCAAGGTCTTGCTCAACTTTTAGCATTTCTTGTTTGATGATCTTACGATTTCCATAATATTCATCAATGATTTCAGGAATAATACCGAGATGATTATTTGTAAAACAAGCGCCGTTGGCTGCAACCGACATGTCAGTTCTTTGGCTTTGATACTTACCGCTCAATACCATATCTTGTGATACGTTTTCACGTTCATCTTCAAGATATGTTTCGGGCGACATATTATATTGTAACATCAAGTGAGGATACAGAGAGTTCAAGTCAAACGATACAATCCAAGGATGCATACCAACTTTAGGATCTTTAACATATCCGCCAACCAATTCGCCAGCCCTTTGTCCTGGGCCACCTTTGATTGGAGGGATACGATTTTCTTTAATCAGTTTACGGTATAAGGTTGTTTCCCATATACCCACAGTACCGAAAGCATCGCCGTAGTTGACTCCACCACCGTATGCAACAGTCATAACTAACTGAAGCAAACTTGTTTCATCTTCAAATCTTTGGATCAACCATGTATCTTTAAGGTTATAGTCAAGATACAGTTGTGGATTTTGTTCATATAAGTTTGTAAGGTTGCCATACTCAGAATAGTCCATCTTCTTTTCGCCAAGAATAACGTGAGCAATGTGGTCAAGTTTCCACGACTCCTGAGGACCATACTTATAGCCAAACTTTTTAAACGCGTCCATATAGTCAATCACGGCGATGCCACCGATGCGGTATGAACCCTGATCTTTACCGAAGAACTCACGGGAATATGGACGAACAGAACGCCAAGGAGACAGTTCTTTAATACGTTCTTCACCTAACAGGTTTTTCATACGCGTTATAATATATTGAATGTCAAAGAATTCAACGTTCCAACCTGTAACAATATCAGGATAGTCGTTTACCCAAATCTGCAAGAACCTGCGAAGCAATGCCTCTTCGGTATCAAACTTCATAAATTGAATATCATCTTGAGGAATATCGGTCAGAGTCTTTGTCTTATCATAATCTTTACGCCCAAGCAAATGGTAAGTATCAGATTTGGAAGACTTGATTGCAATTGATGTAATTTCTTTATCAGCAAAATCCATATCAGGATAGCCGTCCGAAACATCAACCTCGATGTCAAAAGACACAATGTTAATCAACGATGGATCAAATTTGATTTCATTAGGATATTTTTCTTGGATGAATTGCGATACGTAATTTGTGTTACCACATATTTCAATACCATGAACACCTTTATATTGCTCGGTAAATTCTTTAGCATCTTTCATACTATCAAATTTCTTAGCGGCAATTGGTTTTTTGGTAAATAAAGATTGGTATTGCGATTCTTGTTTCTGCGTTGTCAAAAACAGAGTTGGCTCGTACTTGACTTTGCGTTCAAATCTACGGCCGTTGTCGTATCCTCGCCACAAGATTGTATTACCAAATCTTTCAACCGATGTATAAAAGTTAGACATGTTTATCCTTTAGGTTATCTCTGATTAACATAATACCACTTAATGTTCAATTTGTCAACCATTATTTGTGAGATACATCATAAAACCTGAACCCCACCCAATTGGCCATTCGCCAGTCAACCATTCATCGTCATACGCCTTTTGCTTATGCTTAGGATCAATATATCTAATCTTACCATTATATTTAGAAAGTAAATTGTCTCTGATCCACATGAATTGTTTAGGAGCATCTTCAAATACATCAAGATGCCATTCGACTGCAATATGCTGAACATTATTAGATAGGAAGTCCCAATTCTTTTCAGTAAAGATACTGTATTCTCCGCCTTCAATATCAATCTTTAAGTAGTCAATATGTTTTATGTCGTGTTTATATAGAAATTCTGAAAAAGCCATTGTCTTGGCGTTAGAATCATTAAATGAGTTTAAGGTATGATCTTTTTTAGTTCCAATGAATGCATGCTCAGGTATAACAGAACCAGGATGTTCAACTAAATGCGATAGCGCGTTTTTCATAGTTGTGGACAGCAGATCAATGCTAGGCTCTACTGAATATACCTTAGAAGCTCCTAAATCTAAAGCGCGACACGTAAACATACCAACGCAAGCTCCAAGATCAACTACAATATCGCCAGCCTTGACAGGTACCCACCAGTCGTATGTTTGTTTATGAAAGAATTCTTTAAACATTGTCTCGAGGGTTTCAAGATCATTAAGTCCTTCGGTAGACATTGAGTTATTTAACAAAGTCAAGCTGTAACCTCACTAAAGTTTTTAACTTTTTGGAAACGAATATGACTATCAAACTTGTCTCCAAACTGATGGCCACGATGGCTAATAACAAATATGTTATCATCAGTGTTTAGATTATGTAATGTGTCAATAAGATTTTCAATACCGACTGAGTCGAGGGCACCATCCAACGTTTCGTCAAGTAGCAATAAATTGGTAGAAACAGAATTTCTTAGTTTCGCAACAGAACGCCAAGCCAACATAATTGACAACGTGATCCTGAGCTTTTCGCCTTCACTGAACGATGCGTAAGAAAACGCGTCACGGAACCTTGACTTAATTACTTCGTTAAAGTTTTCGTCAAGTTGGAAGTCAACAAACAAGTCAAACGCGCCAAGGTACTTATTGATTAGTTTATTCATAACAGGAATGTATTGGCGAATGATTTTTGCTTTAATACCACCATCTCTTAACATCGTTTGAACAACACTGATGACTTCTTTTTGATTAAACAGATCTTGCTGCATTGTTTCAAAATCTTTTAGTTTTGTACTTAACTCTTCAAGTTTTGATGTATCAACTGCTTCAACTTGTTCTTCAGCTTTTGTCAATTCATTCTTATACGATTTCAACGCATTCATAGATACCTTAATAGTTGCGCGATGGTCGCCAATAGTCAAATTAAGTTCAGAAATTTGATCCTCAACATTTGATATTTCTTCGACTCTAGTTTCGTAGCCTTTTATCTTTTCCAATAACTGTTCAAGACCGCCGTCAAGTTCGCCAATCTTTTTACCTTTATCGGTAATAATAGTTTCTTTGAAATCGTGTTCAATACCTTGTTTACATGTAGGACAGTTATCGTGATTGTTATAGAAAGAAAGCTCATCATGATGGCCACGAAGTTTAATAGCTAATTCTTGTTTCAATTTCTTTGCTTTGTCAATCTTTGCTTTGACTGATTGCTTATCTGTAATAGTTTTAACCAGTTCTTCAATATTTGTTTGAAGCTGTTCTATTGCTTCTTTTTCTTCTTCAACCTTAACCAAATGGCCTGACATTTTTTCACGTACTTTTTCAACTTCATCTTCACGGATCTTGCGGATTGAAGCGTTGTGCTCCTTTGCAGAATCGAGCTTTTGCTCTGTAAGATCCATTTGATAACCGGTCTCGGCAATGTTATCTTTATTAATTGATACACGATCTTTTAGCAAAGTATTCATTGTACTAAAGACTTGTATATCCAACAGATCTTCAATGATATCACGACGTGTATGAGCAGGCAATTCCATGAACGGAACGTAAGTTGCACTACCTAACACAACGATTTGATTAAATGATTTATAATTTAAGTTGAGAATGTTTTGCTCAAGATACGATTGGTAATCTCGAGACGCAGCGTCCTGATTTATGACTTCACCGTTTTTCCATATTTCAAAGACTACAGGCTTAATGCCACGGCGAACCATATATTTGTTTTGACCAATTTGAAACTCTATTTCAACAAGAGTGTCTCGGCCATTAATACTGTTAATAAGTTGGTTCTTATTAATTTTACGAAATGCTTTACCGTATAAACCAAAAACGATAGCGTCCAACAATGTTGACTTACCGCTACCATTTGTACCGCTGATTAAAGTTGTTCTGTTATTATTAAGCGGGATTGTCGTCCAAGAGTTACCAGACGATAGTAAATTTTTATAACGAACAGTTTTAAATTCAATCTTCATGCAACCTGCTGTGCCTCAATATATAAATCATCAATTAGCATTTTAATATCTTTCCTATCAACCTTTGTGTCAAGAGAGTCAATATAACTATGTAGGATTTCTTTTGTATCCTTTGTTTCATCAAGGATATCTTCAACCCCTTCTGACTCTAAATTAAGACTGTCCTCAATAGCTTTAACATCAGCGGCGCCTGCATCAGTTAATTTATTAATGAACAAGTCATATATGTATGGATTGGAACGTTCTTTCACAATCACTTTAATATATGCATCTTTGATATTATCAGTATCCAAGGATGCAATTTCTTCAATAGTCATATCGGTATCGTCGTAGTCTATCTTATGATAAATTTGAAACGGATTTAAGATCCATTCCAATCCACGTGTTTCAGTATCAAGTATACGGAAACCACGACGTCCTTCGTAATCGGACCAAGTCATTTCATACGGAGCGCCAAGGTACTTAATATTGCCATACTCTGAAGGATGGTGAAAGTGTCCTGAGTAAACTTGCTCAAAATGAGTGAACACGTCTTTTTGTAAACCGTGGTCGTTAATTGCACCTTTCAACATTTCAAAACCTTGGATAGCAAAGTGGCCCATACAAATGTTTGCAGTTGAGTTTTTTATTACCGTAAGACTTTTTTCCATATTATCTTTTGTAAGCCATGGAACCATAATAACACTAGTTGACCCAAATGTCAACTCAATTGGATTGTCTTGGTAAATGTTGAAGTTTGAATACTCTTGAAGCAATAGGTTCATCGAGTTAACTTCGTTGGTGTTTGTATAATATACAGAATGGTTTCCAACAATTGCATGGTACTCAATGTCACGTTTTGACAATTCGTCAAAGAACATTTTCTTAGCTCTTGCGAGTGTAACATAGTTAACATACTTACGTCGGTCAAAAGTATCGCCGAGGTCAAGTACAGTCTTAATACCATGTTCGTCTAAATATGGGAAAAATATTTTGCTAAAAAACTTTTCTTGATGATCCAAGAATACTTTAGAGTCACCCCGTACGCCGAGATGCATATCTGTAATAATTGCTATTTTCATTTATTATTTCTTTTTCTCTTTATCTCTAGTTAGTTTGTCCTCAAAGTCTTGAACAAATGCATTCATATAATCAGCATTAGTATTGAGATTAAGAACTACTTCATCACCGGCATAAGTTCCGCCAGTTGCAATCATACTTTGCGAAGATTTAAACCGGATATACATTTGCTTCTTTTCCTTTTGAATACGTCGTAGGAACGCGTACCAAATAATTTGAGTAAAGTATGCAAATGGGTTTTGAGATTTTTCAGGATTAAAGTTATTGATATACTGAAGACAGTTTTCAATTCCGTCTGATATCATATCTTCTTTGTAGGAATACCCACTAAAGTTTGGTTTTGTTGCGAGTCTTGTAGCAATTTGATAAATGCATTTACCTATGTAGTCAGGCACTCGAGGCGTTATCTCGCCTTGGTCTTCTGCTTCGCGGCAAGCTTTCTTGTAATTGATTAAAGCTTCCAGCAGGTCTTTGTTGTTGACGTAGTTCCGTTTGCGAGGTTTCGCCATGGACGGTGTCCTCCTTTATTGTGGGGTATATTAATATAGTATTCTAAAAAGACTAATATGTCAACTACTTTTTTCTAACATTGCGTGCTGATACAAAAGATGGTTCTTCTGGATCACGCAATTCATATACAAAAAGTTCGTTAAGTAATTCTATCCATTGGTCTTTTTTAATGCGATTGAGAAAAAATCCTTTGTAATGCTCACGGTTTTCAACACCCCAAGTATTATCTTCGTAATGGTCAAATGTAGGTGGTATTTGTTTCTTGTGATCTGAAAGGTCAATATGTATCCCGCCAGACCCTTCATCGTCTACCTTATTATAGATCCCAACAAGAGTATCAAATACTTCGTCCTCGGGTATATGTTCTAAAACGGAATCACATCTGAACTGTTCTGCCATCAAAGGCATATCGTTTCTGATATCATCAATCACATACATATCATGTAAACGAAATGAATACTCATGTTTCTTTATCCAAATGTTTTTAGCCGTTTGAGTATATCCTGCTTCAAGTAAACCTATAAATTCTTTTGAAGCGTTGTGTTTAATCGGCCGGCGATCTATCCCAACATACGGAACATCTTTTGGAACTGGCCAATGGGTTTGCTTATGTTGGAATTGACTAAGATCGTAACCGCAACCAAAGTCTATAAACATTTTTTTTCCTTTTTACGAAAATATTGGTTGACATACTCTGGATACTGTGTATAATAGACTTATGTCTCTATAAATAATAATTAGATGTTAACTGTATATATCTTATATGGGAATTGTTCAGAACCATAAATCTCAATACGTTTGCGGAAATGTTTGAGCGTATAGTTTTCAAACGATCCTACCGACAGGTCATCAGTAATATCATACAGCGTAGCTTTATCAGCATCGTTACCTTTTCGAAGAGTCCGTCCAATTGATTGAAGTACTTTGATTTCAGATTTAGAACCAGACGCAAAGATTACGTTATCCAATTTCTTAAGATTAACGCCAGTACTGAATACACCATAAGATGCAAGAATGTCATGTTGTTTAATCGGATCGTTTTCAATCATATGACGAATACGCTCGCGTTCTTCACCTTTTGTTGCGCCATATATAAAATGTAGTTGACGATCGTCTCTCCGAAGGAGTGGCTCTAATATCTTACCATGTTTTTCAACTAAATCAAACAACACTAAGTTATTTTGACCTTTAAGAGACCATAACAAATTACGAATGAATATGTTTCTCTTTTCGTTATTAACAATAAACTCTCTTTCAGCTGGGTATTTTTTCTGAGTTTCTTTAACTTGTTTGAAAGCGTCTTTAAACTTTTTACGAGTTTCGTTATTATGAGAAAGAACAATTGCTTTGATGTTGAAATCTGCAACTGTCCCGCTTTCAATTAAATCCTTAGTATTAACAAAGCGACGTACTGGCCCAAAGCAACCTTCAAGAACAAGTTGGTGCGTTTTACTTTCCTCAGTTTTTAGAGTACCTGTAAATCCATGACGGTAATAGCACTCGTCTAAACCTTCCATGATTTTCTGCAAAGACTTAGCTTGAAACAAATGAGCCTCATCTCCTAATGCTACTTTGAATTGAGAGAACCAATCTTTTGGTTGTTTAATCAATGATTGCCAAGTACTTATGACAATAGGTGCCGAAGTATTCTTATCAACACCACCTTGGATTTTATATATCAAACTAGGATCACAACCATAGTCTTCGAAGTCGCCAGCCATCTGATGAACAAGACCAATTGTAGGCACAATAATTAAAGTTCTATGACCATATGTTTCGTAATAATGTTGTTGCATAAGATAAATGATTAAAGATTTACCTGATGAAGTTGGAGATAATGATAATGATCTACGGTCTCTCAATGCACTAACAACATAATCGTTCTGATAATCTCGAGGCTCGAACTTACAATTTACATCTCTTGCAATTTGATAACCGTAATCATCAGGAATATCATCGCCGTGTATCAGATCTTCGTCAGCATTAATTTCATAACCTCTATCTTCGCAAAATTTAACTAAGTGTTTCATTAAACCTACGTAAAGAGTTGGACGCATTGGCTGATACAGACGTATCCAACCATCCCACATACGATTTTTGTATGCAGGAGTAAATTGATAATTATTTGGTCTAAATGAAAAGAATTGCTGAATCTCTTGACGAGTTCCAGGATCTGCGGTTACTTTCAAATAAACAGCATTAATCTGTTCAACATTTACAACGTCAGTCATATAATCCTATACTTCAATATCTACAAATTCACCTTGTGTATATGCAACAGGAACTTTATCTCCATTTGGTGCATAACGAACAGCAGCTTGCTGTCTGAGTATATTTATCTCTTCTATCCGCTCTTCGATTTCCTTAACTCGATAGCTAGCAATTTCAGCTCGAGTTGCCGCTTCAACGACGCGAATACGTTCTTTTTCTAATGGCGGCTTAATGTTTTCACTGTTAGGATACGTTACAGAATGACCATACATCGATGCTTGAATTGCTTGTTCAGCTACTGATTTCATTAGTATTCTCCAGCTTGGAATTTCATAATATCAATTATATTTTTGATAATGAAATTGCGACTATGTATTGTCTTAACGATATCTTCGAGATAGTTTGCACGTACCGAATGATAATCTATTTTAAGACTTAAGTTGATAATGTCTTTATCGCTCTGTATATATTTATCCATATCTTGGCGAATAACTTTTTTCTGAAAAGGTCGCCAACCCCGTTCGTGCAAATCTTCTTCTGCCATGGATCCATCAATCCATTCACGTTTTGCCATCTCAAGTTCTTTATAATCATACCGAAGCTTTTTTACTTTTAGCGCTTCCTTATAATATAAATTGTAATACTTACTATGTAATTCAGGAATTCGCTTTGATTCACCCATAAGGTTTGTTTCATCGATTTTAGAATCTTTTGACCACAGCTCGCTGATATCATCAGTGCTCATACTATACTCCTCTAGCTTATACTGCTATTCTACACTAGAATCAGTGGAATGTCAACAATTATAATTGAGTGATTGTGAAACCGTTATGACGGAATGTGACGGTTACTTCAGGATTTACGACATCGCCAGGTGTAATATCTAAACTGATTGGAGAAATTGTAAGTGGGAACGCGTCTTTAAACCTAAACTCTATATTTGGGTTCTTGTGGCTGTTTGTTACTATAATGACGATATCTGACTTTAAGCCATCCCTTGTGTTCTTTAAACGATCAAATTGCGACAAACTTTCAGGAGTTGCAAGACCTTCCATCCAATTTAAAATTTCTATATAATTATCAAGATTTTCGTTAAGGACAAAACTCAAGTCAAGTTCAGCATACTCAAGATGGTCAGGAACTTGATAAATATTTTTCAACGGGTTAGGCGTAGTAACTGCAGACATCGAAACTGAAGGCAAGATAGCCCGCTGTGTTGTAAACACTACATTTGGTATTCTTTCAATAGACACCAAAAAGGATGTTGGATTCAAATAATTTGTCTGCATGTTCATTTTCCTATTTACATTCTGTCCCGAATCAGTTAGTATAGATATTTATAATAAATAGAGTAACCGGAAACAGAAACAAGGATCCGTATGGACAACGACGACATTCCGCATAAATGGGATGATCCGTGCGATGATTGTACTCATTGGTTTTGAGTACCATATATAAAATGGAGACAATATGTCTGAACAATTTAAAATCTTAACAGCTCGTCAACACGTTCGTGAACGCATTGGTATGTACATGGGATCAAGCGCCCGTGAACCTATTGAGCGTTTTATGATGGGCAAATGGGATAGAGTTGAATACGTTCCAGCTTTATCAAAAATGATTGATGAAATATTAGATAATTCAATAGATGAAGCAATTCGCACGAATTTCAAATATGCAAATAAAATTGACGTGTCTATCAAAATGGACAACTCAATTACCGTAACAGATAACGGCCGCGGTATACCGCATGAATTGGTTTACGATGAAACCACAGGAAGTAAGATAGCGCAAGCAACCGCGGCGTGGACCCGTGTTAATGCAGGTACATCCTTTGATGATGAGCGAGTAACTATCGGAACGAACGGCGTAGGATCTGCGGCGACTAACTTCTTGTCTTCAAAATTTACAGGCAAAACATGGAACGGTGGCAAATGCCAAGTTGTTACTTGTACTAACGGCGCTGAAACAATTAAAGAATCCGTAATGAACAAAGCAGGCAACGGAACTGAAGTTTCATTTGTTCCTGACTTTGATCTGTTTGAATGTAATAGCCTAAACGAATACGATACGATTTCTTTAGTTGAAGATCGTCTTATCAGTTTGCAAATGGCATTTCCTGAAATTACATTTTCATTCAATAAGAAACGTATTAAAGTTAACGATCTTAAAAAGTATTCTAAAATGTTTGTAGGCGACCAGCCAGCAATTATAGAAAAATCTGATAACTTGTCGTTCTTTATTGCTCACTCGTCAGACGGGTTTCGTTCAAACAGTTTTGTGAACGGTGTTAATACACGCCAAGGTGGAACATATGTTGATTTTGTAATGAATAGCATTGTTGAAGAATTGTGCGTTATGATTAAACGTAAACACAAGATTGAAATCAATCGTAATCATTGTAAAGGTAATCTTACGTTTATTATGTTTGCTCGCAATTTTACTAATCCAAAATTTGACAGCCAAACTAAAGAGCGTTTAACAAACCCAACTGGAAACGTTAAAGAACACGCATTAGCCGCAGGAATTAAAGAAGCTGTTTTCTTTGCTCGCAAAATTTTAAATACTCCTGAGCTTATTGATCCTATCATCGAAGCGCAACTTGCGAGAAAGATTGCAGCTGATAAACGTGCCGCTACGCTTGCTCAGAAAGGCCTACGCCGCGTTAAGGTTGCAAAACATATTGCTGCCAACAAACCAAACGCAACTTTGAAGATTGTTGAGGGTGACTCAGCTATGGGTTTCTTACTTAAGGTTCGCGATGCTAATAAGGTTGGGGCATACCCGCTTCGTGGTGTTATTATGAATACATGGGATATGAAACCTGCTGATGTATTGAAGAACAAAGAACTCTCTGAGCTCGTTGCGGTTTTAGGACTTGATATTACTAATCCTAATAGTGTTGACAATATGACATATGAAAGCATTGCAACTCTAACTGATGCTGACCATGATGGTATTGGCCATATTAGTCCATTGCTGATTGCATTCTTTTTCAAATTCTGGCCACGGCTATTGACTGAAAAACGCGTAAAGATTACTCGTACACCTATGATGATTTCAACATTTAAAGATAAGGTTACTTGGTTTTATGATTACGATAGTGCAAACGATCATAAACAAAAAAATCCAAATTGGAAACACCGTTACATCAAGGGTCTCGGTTCATTAACTGAAAACGAATATGATAGTATTATTAACGATCCGCAATATGATACTGTTACAGTTGATGATGCAAGTATTTTTCAAATGATGTTTGGTAAAGACTCAGCATTACGTAAGGAGTATATGTTCGCATGATACAATGGTATGATATGTTAGCTGCAATCTTTTGTGCGTGGTTAATACTAAATTTTTTATTCTTTCCATACATCGGCCCAGTTATATCATATAGCTTGTGGGAAGGATGGAAAGTGTATTGCAATTATCGGTTGACATATGGAGATTAATATTGTAGAATGGATAGAATCATTAATTTAATATTGTGGTATCGTGAATTGAGAATCAGAGGAGCTGAAATGGGAGTAACTAATAAAGGTGCTTGGTACTCTAGATATAATAGATTAAACTGCCTATGGTGGGCAACTCAAAACAGCGGTACACACTACACAGACGGGACGTATTTTAAATGAGCCTTTTAGATTTCACAACTGAAGCTAATGAATATCCAATATCAAAAGTTGCCAGGAACGAATGGTTATCGTTTGCGATGTACACGGTTGAATCACGAGCAATTCCAAATATGATTGACGGATTGAAACCAGTTCAGCGCTTTTACTTATATTCATCAATCCTAAATTCTAAAAACGATTTCAAAAAGGTATCAGCGGTTGCTGGTATTATATCAGATTATGGTTATAACCACGGCGAGGCAAGCGCAGCTGGCGCAGGTCAACTTATGGCCGCAGAGTGGAACAATAACGTTTGCTTAGTTGAAGGTCGAGGATCGTTTGGTACTCGGTTAGTTCAAGAGCCCGGTGCAGCTCGATATGTTTACACTCGTTTACATCAAAATTTCAAAAAGTATATCCGTGATTTAGATCTAGCTCCACAGCACAGCGATCCTGAACACGAGCCACCTGCGTTTTATATTCCAGTTATTCCACTCGTGTTGACCAATGGAACTAAAGGTATTGCAACTGGTTTTGCTACAAACATACTACCTCGAAGCGCTGACGCACTTTCTCGTGCCTGTCGCGAATATGTGACGTATGGTAATATATCGAAAAGGCTTCCAGTGTCCTTTCCGGACTTCAAAGGTACCGTAAACTATGACAAAACTGAGGATAAATACACAGTTCTTGGTTGTTTTGAAAAGAAGAGTAAAACAGTATTAGAAATAACTGAAGTACCGTATGGCTTTGACAGAGAAGGCTATGTTAAAGTACTCGACAAGCTAGAAGAAGACGGAGATATCGTTTCCTACGAAGATCTTTGCGATAAATCCGGTTTTAAATTTGAAGTTAAACTAAAACAAAACACTTCATCAACATGGACTAACGCAAAAGTTATTTCAAAATTTAAACTATCAAAGCCATTAACTGAAAACTTAACAGTAATTGGATTTGACGGAAAGCTGCGCGAATATAAAGACGAACGTCATCTTATTAAAGACTTTTGCGAATTCCGTATGGGTGTTCTTCAGCAGCGTATTGATTTGCGCAAGAAAGAAGCTGAAGAGGAAATGCGTTGGCTGAATGTTAAAATGCAATTCATTCAAGCAGTACTTGATAATCGTATTGAGTTTAAAGACAAAAAGAAAGCTGATGTATCAGAGCAGATTTACATTGAAACGGATGCACAGCGTAACTACGATGATGTTGACCGTTGTCTCCGTATTAATATACTAAGCCTTACACAGGAAATGGTAAAGGCATTGGAGAAAGAAATCAAAGAGGCTGAAAAGGATCTTAAGTTCTGGTCTAAGACAACACCAGCAAAACAATTCACAACAGATCTTGACGAGTTGGAATCATAATGTATTATGTTAGTTATGGAAAGCCAAACAAAATATCCGATGATCTTATGGATAAGGCTGTACTGTTTGCATCAGACTTCCTTGAAATAGACGAGTCTGTAGAAATAGATTTTGGTGGAGAATTTGATAACGACTGTGCCGGCTATTGCGACTACGATGACGAAGATGGTATAACATTATTTGTCAATCCAAAGCTTAATAAGAAAATGGTAATCATGACTCTGTTTCACGAGTTTGTCCACGCAAAACAATATATAAACGGTGAGCTTGTTTCTGGGATAGGTAACAGGCGATCGCGTTGGAACGGTAAACCATACGACGGAGACTACTATTCTTTACCGTGGGAAAAAGAAGCATACGAATTAGAAGCAGTTATGTCAGACATATTTTTCAGTGAATTATCTAAATAACTATTGACATTATATCGCGAATCAGATAGTATAGTTCTATAAATGGAAGGAACTGTACATGATTGAACTTATTACAATTGCCGAACGTCTTCGTAGTTTATCTCGCCGTGCCGATAACTTTGGCAAATCTCGGCAGGAACTCCTTGAAGAAATTATTATGATTGCTGAAGATTATGAAGATCGCGCTGAGCGTCTTGAAATGGCTCAAATTATCGAGGCGCAAGCTGTATGATATTTTCTACTTCGTTAGTAAAAACGCAAGGCCATTGGGCTGTTGGTACAGAATGGCAATATGCTAAAGGTATAGTAAAAATGCATGACGAAGGTTTTAGTTGTTCGTGCAAAAAGAAACCGCGTAAAGCGTGTAGCCATATTCGTAACGTAAAACTACGGCTGCATGGAACTTTTGATGAATATTATAAGGAGGCTGCGTAATGGGAGCTTTTGTTGGATGTAGTGTTTTCTTTATTACATTGGTAGCTGTTACAGCTGTGTACGAAACATTTTTTTTAAAGGAGAAATAAATGCCTAACTGGTGTATGAACGATGTTCTTATTAGTGGACCTAAAGAAAAGGTTAATAACTTATATAATGAAATCATGGATGCAGGTGGTCTTTTGTGTGTTATGTCACCATCGAATAAAGATGCCATCGAAAGTTGGGGTACTAAATGGGATGTAGATCCTGAAAACTTATCTATAGAAGAAGAAAAAGATATTGCCGTAATTTCAGGTACTGTGGACAGTGCGTGGAGTCCTCCTGTAGAAGCGTTTCAAACCTTCTTGGAAACTAACCCAGATTGTATTGCTGAGCTCAGATATTATGAATCAGGTATGGAATTTATTGGTATGTTTACTAATGGTAAAAATGAGTATTACGAATATGACTCAAATGATATTAGATCGTTGGACTCAATTCCTAAAGATCTTGTTGAGCACTTTGCCCTCGATGAAGAAATCCAAATGAACTTTGAGGAAAATGATGAAGTTTGGGAAGATGAATATTAAAGTAGAAAATTTAGAAGAGGCTTTAACAATAGACTTTGTTAACCTATGTTGCGCGGAGCTTGACATAAAGCCTGATAGTATTGAGGTCGTTGGAACTGCATATTTAGCTGACATGGCAGGAGCTGCCAGGAGAACAGGCCTATGCATAGATCTTGATGAAAAAAACTATATGGTAATTGCTGCAATAAAAGATCGTACACTTACTGAAATATATACCACTATCGCTCATGAAATCGTACATATAAAACAATATATGAAAGAAGACCTTGGTAAACTACTTGATAGCGAAAAGCCAATATACGAAGATCGTTGGTGGGAAAAAGAAGCAAGAGAAAAAAGTTTAGTTTTTGTGAAAAAATTTGTTGACATTCTCGAGAGAATCAGATAGATTGTATATATCAAATGGAAAAAAGGAATCACCATGAACATTACATTTTTTGAACAAACTGCTCAACAGCGTACGGTTGCTAACTTTGGCCGTAAGATGATGTGGTTTTCTGAGAGTGGCGAAAATATGAATGTACCTTTGGCAATCTTGAATGCGTTTTCAGATGTAGGAGAGCATCTTGCAGAAACTGCATCAACTAAAGGTTTAAACGACGCACAATTGATGACTATCAAATATGCTAAAAAGGTTATGAAATAATGTTTAAATTTAGTAAAGATTTAGATCTAGAAGAATTCAAAGAATTTAAAGTTGTTGATTGGTTTTATGATAACTTTGATGAACAAGAGCGTGAAGAGGTTAAAGACATGTCTCGCCAGATCGCGATGAATAAATATCTGTCTGAATACAATTCAGATATAGATATCAGCTTTGAGTGTGATGGTTCGTCAGAACCGTTTGATGAATGGGATTTTAGTAGTGAATATGTTGATTGAAATAATTCTCCCTAACATTGTTTTTTGGTGTGTATACGGCTGGGTTTGTTTTTTACCCTACAAAATCTTTCAGAACGCAATAGACAACCATAAAGGATAACACAATGTCTAAGTTTATTATTACAGCAAGCTTATTGTTGGCCGCAACTACTGCAGCCGCAGATGCAAAACCAAAAATGGTTGGTGTACAAGACTATTACGCTAATCAAGTTATTTCTAAACCGTATAAGGCCAAAGAATGCTACGATGTAGAGACTCCAATTTACGGCAGACAGCAAGGCGGCGACGCTGGTGCTGGCGCTTTAGGTGGAATGATCCTCGGAGGAATTCTTGGCAAAGGCCTAACCGGTGATGACGGAGGTGCAGCCGCTGGCGCTGTCCTGGGCGGTATCATTGGCGCAAACGAAGCGCAAAATGGTAGCAAGCGCGTTATCACCGGTTATCGCCTGGAACGAAAGTGTGATACAGTAACGCGATACCGCGATACCACACGAAAGGTTTATGACTATTCAGTTGTTACCTTTAGGCAAAATGGTAGAACATACGAGCTACAATTTATTGATGTAACAAAGTGATAGGTCTCTTAGCTCAGCTGGATTAGAGCAAGTGCCTTCTAAGCACTAGGTCGTAGGTTCGAGTCCTACAGAGATCACCATTGCTCGCATGTTGGAATTGGTAGACAATGAAGACTTAAAATCTTTTGCCTTAGGGCGTACCGGTTCGAGTCCGGTTGCGAGTACCATATAACACTCTTCTAGCTCAATTGGTTAGAGCAGAACGCTCATAACGTTTTGGTTACAGGTTCGAGTCCTGTGGGGAGTACCAAATTAAAAGGAGTTCACGAATGTGGGCACTTGTCTTTATATACTTTTACGACACTATTCCATATGCTGAATTAGTGACAAAACATGACACAATGACAGAATGCTTTTATGCTCGTGAAGCTCTTAGTGATGATGTAGGTAAAGGTGGCGGCTACTTCAAATCAGGGCAACAAGCTCTATGTATTAATTTAACTGAAAGATCAATATAATGTATAAACTAAATGATATTGTTACGGTACTAACAACCAACGGCGAATATGTTGGTAAATTCGTATCTCAAGATAACGATAAGGTGGAACTCAAAGATCCTAGGTTTGTATCTGTCAGCGACCAAGGAATGGGATTTGCAAATGGTATTTCTATGACAGGCCATGCAAACCCAAAAGAAGTTACTCTCTATGGTATTTCGTGTATTATGGAAACAAACGAACAAGTACAAGACGCATATCGTCAAATGACAAGTGGACTTGTAACACCACCAAAAACCAATCTGATTGTATAGGAGAAAGAAATGGAATTACGTGACCAAATGGTAACAGCTTTGAAAGATCATGCTCGAGCTCATATTGAAAAACATCGTATGAATGCTGAAATTTATTTACGGAACCCTGTAGGTGTTGGCGAGCATTCAGAAGTTATGGAAGAAATTGAAAAGCAGCTTGAAGAAATGGCTAAGTACGAAGATCAGCTTGACATGTTGACTAATTATTTCTAATGCATCCTAAGCTTAAAGGATTTCCAAAGTGTTATGTTGTCAACCTTGAAGAAAGTGTTGAACGCAGAGACTATATGAATTCCGAGTTTGATAGACTCGGTTTAGATGGAACCGTCCTACAATACAAAAGACTCGAAGACAGCAATTTAAAGATTGTTGGCGACCGTGACACCTTGGATATACTACCATTAGGTGCTACTACTTCTCATCTCCTAACCATTAAATGGTGGTATGAAAATACTGACGATGAACAAGCCGCATTCTTTGAAGATGACTGTGACTTTAGCACTATTCAACATTGGAACTTTGTTTATGAGGATTATGTTAAGGAGTTTGGCGTATTGTGGGATGGTCTCCAGCTGTGCTGTATGCACGAAGGCTGGGCTGTAATGTATCCACGCCATCGTAATGGTCATGATCATGGTCTTCAGTGCTATGTAATTAAACGCCATTATGCTAAAAAGATTATAGATTATTATTTTATAAATGATAACACAATACATTTTAGGATGCCGTATATATTAAAGAGTGAAGATAGTAAAAAATATAAACCTACTATAGAAAATGTCGTATATGGATTAGGCACTTTCTATATTCACCCACTATTTAATCATAACGTACCGAAATTTCCATCGACAGTTCACGATCCAAATTCACAACATTTAAAAGATGTGGCGAATCACGCATATGGATATGTTAAGCAGTGGTGGGAAACCAAAGGAGGGACTGGTAACCTTAATGAATTATTCACTTATGAGTGGTGTTGCCCACCGCCTCAAACGTTTTCCCAAGTCATGCATATTGATAGGTAGTCTTGCAGGCTGTTCATATCTTGATGCAGAACCAAACCACGATCACCTTGAGTATATTACGAAAGCCTCTAAATACATAGGTTACTCGGAAACAGAACAGCGTTCAGAGTTAAGAAAGTTTTTAAAAGTAGACCCTGTTCAAACTGAATGGTGCGCAGCATATGTTAACGCTGTGTTGCGAGAGTCTGGTATCCCAGGTTCTGAAACAGTATCAGAAAATCCATTTATGGCAAGAAGTTTTACAGAATTAGGTTACCAAGTTAATACTCCAGATTATGGAGACATTGTCGTTTTAAAACGAGGACAACCTTGGGAAGGTCATGTTGGTTTTTATATTGACCTTAAGTTAATCGGCGGAGACGTTTATTACAGAATTCTTGGAGGTAATCAAGATAATGAAGTATCAATTAAATTATTTAAAGCCACTGATGTTGTGGCAGTTAGGCGATTAGCTCTATGAAGGTAATGGTTACAGGCGCATCAGGATACATTGGTAGTCATGTATGTAAACAGTTAAAAGAACACGGTCACACAGTATATGGATTTGATTTAAATATTCATAAAGAACATAATGATGTGGAAAAGTACTGTGATAAATTTTGGGTACAAGATCTTATGGATCATTGGCTTATGGGTTGGGGAGACGCAGTAGTTCACCTTGCAGGCCGTAGCGTCGTTCCTCAATCACTAAAAGAACCATCAGCGTATTATCGTACTAACATAATGGGTACAAAAAACGCTGTTGAAAAACTCAGAACAGAAAATTTTATATTCGCAAGTACAAGTTCTGCGTTTGAAATGGCTTCTCCATACGCAAGAAGTAAGGTAGGAGCAGAAGATGTAATTAAGGAGAAAGCAGATGGGTATACTATTTTTCGCTTTTTTAACGTCAGCGGTACTGATGGTGTTAACCGCCAACTTGGTGTGGCTTCCCATCTTATCCGTGTTGCTGCTATGGTGGCTGCTGGCAAGCTTCCCAATGTTAAGGTCTTTGGTAACGATTATGATACTAGGGACGGTACTTGCATTCGGGATTATATACACGTCAGTGATCTTAGCAGTTCTATAGTTAAAGCAGTTGAAGCTGGTCCTAGTAATACTCCATACGAATGCTTAGGTTCTCAAAGCGGTTGGACAGTCCATGAAGTACTTGATACAATGGAAAAAGTTACAGGTGTTAGTATGAACCGTGAAATCGTTGGCAGGAGATTAGGTGATCAAGCAGCGGCCGTGGCGACGCCGTCAACATTATGCAATTTGACTAAAACTTTAGAAGACATGTGTTTAGACCAGTATAATTTAGAAATGAGCAATCCATGAAGATCCAACCACTCGCACTATTTCCAACTAATATAACTCATACAATCCACGAAGTTACTAAGGACGAACAAGAAAATTGGTTTGATTTGTATTTTAAACATTGCGGGAATGATGGAAGAACTCACGATCTTTTAGGATATGAGCAGGTTCAATTGGAGCCGAGCTTAGAAGGTTTTTATAAAAATAAAGTAATACCAAGTGTACGTGAATATTTTAAAACATTAAGTATCGACTCAACAAAATTTGATGTTCACGTAACCAAAACCTTTTTTAACGTAGTTGACGATAATGGAATCAACAAACACAACCACGAAGAAAACCATATATCGTTTACTTATTATCCATATATAAAACCGGGTAAAGAAAGAAACCTTATCTTGTATGATACAAAGCCTTGTCATGCAAACGAATTACACCAAGGTTGGTTTCATCATTATGTTGATGAATGGACTGAAATGAATTGTACTAATTTTTCTATTCCTGTGGGACAAGGTTCTATGCTAATTTTTCCAAGCAATATGAGCCATAACCTTGCAAAGAAAGACACGGAAAGTACAGTTATAAAATCATTTAATACTAAGGAAGATTTACTTAAAAGCAGATTTTGCGTTGCAGGCGATATGATTATTACTAAAAAGGCTCAAACAAGAATTTATCATAGAACCTTATCATCTCCTGAAAAGTGGAAAACATTTAGTTGACAATCCACAGAAGTTGGTATATATTAAATGTATCTAAAGGAGAATCAATATGGATTACCAAACGACATTAGCAACGGAACTTGCAATTGATATTATGCTTAACGGCTATCACCAGCCTTTAGTAAATGGTAAAGCCAATGTTGAAAAGATTGAAGATGAAGTCGTCAAAGGTATATACATGGGTGAGTTAAAAGAAATTACTCAAGAAACAGTAAATATGGCAATTGTATTTGTTGACGATATAATAAAAGAGTTTGGAGATTCAAATGGGTAGTTACCAAATAAACTACAAAGAAGTTAATTTATTCGGCAACGTTTATTTTATACCTTCTTATGCATTACGTCGGCCCGCAGCTGAAGTGATGATAAACGGTTATCGGTACGAAGAAAGAACTCATGAGTTTGTTACCAATGTATTGAAACAAACTAAAATGTCTATGATCCATGGTGGTACGTTTTTTGGCGATATGGTTCCACATTTTTCTGCTCATTGCGACGCCACATTATATGCCTTTGAGCCAGTATTAGAAAATTATGTTCTTACAAGACGCTGCGTTCAAGAAAACGATTTGACTAATGTTATATTGTTTAACGCAGCTATGAGTCTTGAAAGTGGTCACGCATATATGCAAACATTTGACAACGGTCATATGGGTGGTGCATCGCAGATTACAGAAGATGATAGTAAGAAAACGCAATTAGTTAACACAATTTCAATTGATGATTTAACTGTAAAAGAATTATCAATTATGCATTTAGATCTTGAAAATCACGAGCCGTCTGCAATTCGCGGAGCAAAGAATACAATAATGCGGGATGAACCTATTGTAATTATGGAAGACTATTACGATAAGGCTGGCGATATACTTAAAGAATGGGGATATGAATATATTGGACAGCTAAAGTTCTCTCCACATAATTGGTTAAATATATGGTCAACAGAAAAGTTTAAAGATGTCGCAACCAACAATTTACAAACACAATCATAAACAGTTTTTGAAACTTCAGCGGTTTAAGAAAGAAACTCTTAAACTAAAAAGAATGCGCAAAAGAGACTTAAAAGAATATGTCCTTAAAAATAATCCAATTCATAGCTAATTATTCAAACTCCGCTAAGCTGTTAAATAAGCAAATGGCTGATAAAGACTTTGGAGTTGATATTCAAAAAATAGACATAATGAGTAATGTCGGTCTTGCTAGTACTTATGGAGTTAAAACTTTGCCGTGCATCTTGTTGTTAAAAGATGGTGTAGAGGTTGATAGACTACAAGGTAACATACCGTTACGTTTAATAACTGAAATGATTAATCGTCATTCCTAAAGTATATATTGCAATTTCTAACGTGATTAATGTTTCTCTTATTGCACGCTTTCTTTTGTATATCGGAGCTTATTTTGTCTCTACGATATCCACGCTTTTCCCACTCATCAATCCATTCTCTTTCATGCCTTTCAGCAATATGGCCATTGCCACCTTGCCCAGGTCTTGCAGCTGAAAACAAAACAACGCGTGGATTTTTAGAAACAAGATAGTCAAATATTTCAGCATGGAATTTTTTGTCAATATGTTCCATAACTTCAATAGACACAATTGCATCATAAGTTGGTAATATTGGCGATGGTTCAGGATCTTTAGTTATATCCCAAACAATATTTTCACAACCTTCGTTCTGAAACATATTTGGATCCATCGGCGCAGGTTCTACACCGTGAACGATTGGGATATCGGAATTGGACATATAATTACAATAATGCCCAATTCCGCAACCAAATTCAAAAACTGAACTTGGTTTAAATTTGTCCACAAAGGATCTTATCATACCATCGTCAAAGTTATTAGGGTACCATTTCTTATGATCTTCAAAAGTCCAATGTGCCATAGTTTACTCTTTACGCCAAATTGTCCATGCTCCCCAAGCAATCGCTGCATAAGCAATCATTTGAGTTAACGGGCTGAATATAATAATGGCGGCACCGGCGGCGACCATTAAAATTCCGTCAAAACTTGAACGTTCTGAAATTTTTGATTTTAACCAATTCATTTTTTTCTCTCCTTTAAAATATCATTCATTACGTTAGTAGCTGTATGTGTAAAACATCTAGGAGCAACAGCATGTACTAATAACGCAGGCACGAGTAACTGTAATCTGATGGCGGCCTTTACTGCATGTTTAGCATGCTGCAATCCTGTTTCACCAACTTCTTCTAAATGCAATTTACACTGTTTACTAAACATAATCTAATCCTTCTTTTGTTTTATAACTTTTGTTTTAGATCCAGCTTCTAACGCTCGTAGCCGCAGTTCTAAATCATCAATTTTCTTTGTGACCTTTGGATAGCGCTTGCGCCACGCTTCAGGATCATCTTGTAACCATTCCCAACCAAACTTATCAACTAGGTAGTCTAAAGTATTATCAAGCTTACCCATTAAATATAGCGCAGCTTTGGTATTTCTAAACCAAGCTAAAAAGGCAGCGCCTAAAACGGATCCTCCAATAGCTGTATATATCCACAGCGTATCGCCAAACATTCTAGTTAGCATTTCCATTTTGTTGTCCCTTATTCTATTTTCTAATATACCAAGATGATCTTATATTCAAAACATTTGCTTTTCCGTAAAAATCGTTTACAGCATCCCATACTTTTAATGTGTCATGATCTTTAATATAATCATGTCCTGCAATACATCCGCCATCTTTTATTTTTTTATCCCAAGCATATATATCTTTCATCACAGCACTATACCTATGATCGCCGTCAATGAAAACAAAATCTACAGATTTATCTTCAAATTGTTTGCTGGCTTTAACAGAGTCTAAGTTTAATATATTAACATAATCTTTTACTGGTGCAATGTGTTCATTCAAGTTTGATACATCATGGTCAATTGCGTAAAAATTTATATCTTTTTTACTGTCTTTTATTGCTTCCGCCATCCACGCAGTACTTTTACCTTGCCATATTCCAATTTCTACAATAGTACCGCCATCTTTTATTCTATTTACTTCGCTACTATAAATGTCGTCAAAATTAAATAAACCCGGTATAGCCAAAAAATAATTATTTTTCAATCTATCTTCTGATCTATTTCCGTAATGTTTAAAGCGATTAGGATCATATTTTAGTCCCATGTCTATTTATCTTTATGACTGTGAGTTCCGCTTTCGTGCGAATGGCCATGACCAAAATATTCCCATATAACCCAGCCGCCAATACCAAAAGGTACTGCATGTAATAATAGGTGTAAAATAAAAAGTATTGTACTTATAGCATAAGTTATATGAGCTGCTTTACTGTGAAAGAATTTATCAAATAGTTTAGCCACCAAACGTACTCATTATCATTGGACCAAAGGCTGTTGCAACAAAACCTAGTATTGCAATAGCTATAAGACCAAGGATAAGCCATTTTGCTTTAAAATCATCAACCCGCATGGCAAAGCCTATTACTTCATTATTCATTACCCTAAAGCTTAAATCAAAAGTTCCTTCTGGTGTATCTTCATCTTTTAATGGCACAGGCTTTTGTAATATTTTTGGTACTTCAATTTCATCAGACATTTTCATTTTCTTTCGTGTATTTACAATAATGGTTCATACCGTGATCGTATGCTCCGTCGAATGGCATTCCTTTTTTAAATGCACGTAATCTTCCACGCCATTTATCTTTTGTTCTTTGCCATTTGCTCATTTTTCTAATATGACCGAAGTAGTTGATGTACCGCGGTTGCGAATGGTGTCTATATCCCATTGCAGCAAAAGGAACACAAGTGACCAAGTCGTTATTGTTAACATGGCGGAAATGAGGTATATTATCAAACGATTTAACAAATTTTCTAGTTCCTACTCTTGGCGACCCATATGTATATAAAGCAGTAACTTTATCACCGAGTCGGCTTGTTGCAATTGTTGCCATTGCAGCTCCTAAAGAATGGCCGCAAAGAAACAAATGTTTTCCAATTCTTTTCATTTTAGATAGAGCCTTTTCAATATCAGGCCACACCTTATTTACTTCTTCTTGAAACCCGTTATGTACCAATCCGTGTCCATTGTTTGGTTTATCTGGCCAAGCGTTTAAGTCTGCCTTAATATCGGAAAACTCTTTTGGCTCAGTACCACGGAATGCAATTACGATTTCTTCTTTATTTGAAATGATGTGGCATTGTGCACCGTTTACTTCAATGAACTTGTGGGTTGTATAACCTAGTTTCTTATATTTAGGTTTTGCTTCAGGCCCATCTATATACGCAAGCTCGGCGATCTCTGCCATTTTTGCACAATTTTCTAACATTGTTACTCCCCTGCTGTTAACATTTTTTGTAAAATTTCATCTTGTCTCATTTCCATGATATCTATTTGTATTTGCTGCATGTCGTGAAACGTTTCATGCCTTGCATATTTTGAAGCGATTGCTCCTGATAATGCAAGATGCCTCATTTCAGTTGTCTTTTCTAATTCTTTAACTTGAATTTCTAATTTTTCCGTACTAATTATAAGATCATTAATCTGTTCTTGTTGCTTTATACTTTCCATAGTATTTTGCTCTTGAAAATAACCTAACGTTGCGACTTCGTTTTCTAAGTTGTTTATTGTACTTCCCATAGCTAGAAATACTATAATGGCAATAGTTTCCATTTAATTATACTTATCCTCTTTTCATTAATTTTCTTTTGAGTTCTTCCCTCGGATCGACTTGAACTGCGGAGGTTTCCCGTGGCGATTTCTCCATTTTTCCATCGTCTTGAATAGGACTGGGTCGTGTCGTATTACTATTGAGTTCTGCTCTAAGGACTTTAATTCTTCTTCTGATATCTCGAATTTGTTCTCTAGTATTTTCATAATAGTCGTCAGACATCTTTTTCACATTTGCATTTTACGCAAACATCGTTTTGGCAATTTTTACAATCAGATTTATCACAATGGCAATCATGGCCGCATGCTGTACACGTTCTCGTTGGTCCTGACATGTTTATCTCCTATTCTGATAATGGATTATCTAATGCTTCTTGTAATTTTACGGATATGTCTCTATCAAGCTGTTTCATATCAGCTCTTATATCTTTATCTGTTTGGCGAACACCAGCTTCAACTTCTCGGATAGACGCAGTTACATCTTTTTGAACTTGGTTCATTTCTGTTCTTACGCCTTCAAGAGTTGTGCCAATGCTTGCTTGTGTAGCTTTAATTCTTGCCTCAGAGTTTTCTAAATTAGTACTAATACGATCACGTAAATCAGACATCGTATCTTGATTACTTTTGAGTGTTACTCTTAATCGCTCTTCAAACGTATCTAATTTATCGTAAACATCTTTACGTAAAGTTCTTACGGTAGTTTCCATTGCAATTATTTGATCTTCCAACGATGATATTAACTCTTCACTCCTGTTAATGTCACCTTTTAAATCTCCTTTAATGTCTTGCGTATATCCAATAGCATCTTCTAATTTTTGTAATTGCAACACGTTGGCAGCTGCAATTTCATCAATATCAATATTTTGAACAATTTCTTTCATGTCCATGTAGTCCGCATAAAATTCAAAACCCGCCCATGCGCCGCCGCCTAAAGTAGATAATGCCGTTAAAACAGCAAACATCTTACCACCTCTAAACGTGGTTCCTGCAAATTCAAATTCAGCCATGTTTACTCCTCAAAAGATAATTCTTTCAATTGCTGAAGCTCTCTTCTTAAACGTTCTAATTCCAGCGATTTTAACTGTAATTCCATTTCGTATAACCTATTACAATCAATTCTTTCTTTAGGTCTTGCGCCGAGTGGTATAACAATCCTTGCATATACACCGACGTTATCAACACGTCTATCGTTAATATATCGATTCACATCATCATAATAACCGCCGTCAATAAGACCAGTTACACCGAGCTCAAGTTGTGTAGCCGATCCGATGGCATTAGAACAATCTAAATCACCAGCCTTAAATTTATCAGATTGGTAATTTCCTGGGGCGCTCGGCAATGCTAAACTTACCGAACCAGAGTCTGCATTTGCTGTGGTCGTAAACAACAACAAACACAATGAAATAATGTAACGCATAATGTTCTCACTTTATCTTGGAGCATATCCTCGATTTTACTCCGGTTGATAGTACATCTTCCCTCAATAATTTAGAGGTAGTACATATATATACAGCTTTACTTCCATGCTCAGATTTGATATAGACGTTAAACTGTTTCTTTTGCAAATAGTTAATCTTTATTATTTTATCTTGTGAAGCAAACGGAAGTGGCTCCCAATATTTATTAAAGACTTCAATTTCGTAGTATTCTACATCGGTTCTTCTATTCCATATATCCATAGTTGTCACCAACACACCGTCAACATATGCAGGGCGCATTTTTGGGTATGTTGGTGTCAATTCGTGTGATAAAACCGGTGTACAAGTTAACATAATAAACAAACTCACCAAATACTTCATTCTTAATCCCTCAATATACTTTTTACCCAAATTAACACCTTTTAGTCCGCAATACACTCTGCAATAACGTTTGCCTTGTATTCACCACCAGGTAGTGATTTACCTACACCGTATTTTGCTTCTGACTCAACTGAAAACCAAGTAGATCCAGCTACACTAAGATCGTATTCAGTGTGGTTGTCGTACTCAATTTTAGCTGCTTCGTATCCTGACATATTAGTATCTGATGTATTCGTTACTGTAACTTCTCCATCCCATGTTACTGAGTCGGTAAGACTCGGGGCAGATGAAAACGAAATTGGCCAGGAAATTTTAGCGGTGTAATAGTCTGCAATGGCAACATCATAGCGTACAACCGGATAAACACCACCGTCCGCAGGTGTTGTACTTAATTCGTCTGGTGTAGGGTTACCATAAACACCAGCTGTGTCCGTATAAATCGAACATTTTGACGCTACGTTACCAGTAATTGGAGTTTCTGCCGCGCCTGCAGAACTGCAAATCATCATGGCTGCGCCGCCAAGTATTAAATGTTTGAACATACAATTTCTCCTTATCGTTCGTATTGTGAGCGTACCATAGATCTATGATTAGCGTCTGATGCTAAGTTTCTCATCGCTCTTCTATTATCCGGATAACTTGTCGAAGGTAATACTAAAGTATCTTCGTATTGGCCGCCCGGGATCGTTACTTCATAATATGGTACAATCTTTGGATTTAACGATAAATTTGCTAAAATTGATTGCTGGGCGGCACCATCAACTAACTTGTCGATATTGTTATTACCACCCAGTTGCTCTTCCAAATCATCTTCTACTTCATTACTGTTGTCTGCTTGTTCTAATTCTTCCTCATCTCTATTTGCTTCACGGTTTAATTCTGCTTGGACCCACTCATCATAATACGGATCACCAATTGACGGCGGTTGCGCAAGCGAAGCTAAATACTCAGCCAGTGCCGTGGAATATCCAGGACAACTTGGATTTGACAATGGTGAAAGACATTGGAAACTTTCATCTACTACCATCTTGTAATTGTAAACTACAAATGGGTCTGTAACCGTACCTTCGCCTTCAACACTTATTTCGCCATCTCCCCACCTAGAAGAATCTGTATAATCAAATCTAAAATATTTCCTTACAGTTCCACCAGGATTACCACTCCAATCATCTGTTTCTTCAAAAATATTTGTCCCAGGATTTGCAGCGTCTTCGTTTGAAATCGTAACAGTTGCGTCTGCCTCAGGATCTTTCACCATTGTATATTGATAAGCTAAACCATTTATTTCTACTGAGATATAAGGTGCAGTTGAATCAGGTAAAACATTTTTCATTGCCCACGCTAAAGCTTCCGCCGCGGCGTTATTAGTTGAACTATATGTTGTATCAGAGTAGCAATAAGAGAAGGAGGCCGCCCACAAGGCCACCGCCGAACAAAGTAGACTTGGTCTCATCGTTCATATCCTTTATTATATTACTTTGCGGATCTTCAGGCTGTTCATCACGATTGGCAATCCATGCCGCCTTAGCTGCATCACCAATCATACCATCATAAGGGCAAGGTGTTCCTGCATCCATCATAGCATTAAATACACGAGGATCTTGACACATTACCGAAACAGCGGCCACCTTCATTCCCATATCATATAATGTTTTAGCGTTCTTTAGTTTTTCGCAGTTCATATCACGAACCATCTTGGCACCTGATATACCTAATATCTGTGTTTGAACCGCGCCTGATACACCTACGGTACATAAATCTGAATTGGCTGAATTAATCGAAGGAGCGATCGCCGACGGCGGTGGAGAATTGACTGTAGTCTCCGATGTACTATTGCTGTTAATAGTACTGTCTGTTGTGCTCTCTGTAACTATTGGCTCTGCCTCCGCTATGGTTGGACCAATGAAAGGTATAAATAATAAAAACAGAAAGAGTAAATGTCTTGGCATAATGTTCATCCCATATTAATAATGATAAAAGCATACTTTACTCTATTATATATATTTATAGGTTTTTTGGGAGTGTCAAAAGTTTGACACATAATATAATTTGACAGTTGCAAAATGAAACCATTTGTTGACAAAATAAAAATTTGGACGTGGAATCCTGCTTTTTGCCCAGTACGAAATGTACCAATGTGGACCGGCCCTGAGTCTAAAAAGTTTGGTGATAGTCTTGGCGATGTTAAATACATTTGGTATGATAAAAAAATACGAGAACAGTTTTTTAAATATTTTGCAGACGAACGAGACGAAGAATGTTCTGAAAAATTTAAACCTTCATACAAAATAATAAATCAAGATACGGTTAACGATGATGATATAAATCTTATAATCTTACCGGGTGATGATACTCGTACTTTATGTGAAATTCCTGGGTTATTATTAAAAAGTCAAGACTTATTAAACTTTGTAAATAATAACAACGTTAAGATAGTTGTAGCATGGATATTTGAGTTTGTAATATTACGCCCTGAGCGTTATATTAGCGACTCCACGTTTGACAATTTCTTTTTAGATTTTGATAAATTATGCGAAAAGATACCGCCAAACAAATTTCAATGGTTATTAAATTCATATGATACAAACCAAGAAAATACTGAACCGTACTCTTCGCACTCTGAAAAATATAAACCATACGTAACACACATTGATTGTTTTGATAAGATTTCTCATTTTCCATATATTCAGTGGGATCCATATGCAAATCATAAATATAAGTTATCAGTGCCAGTTGGAATGATAGACGGAAGATGGTTACGTTTAGACTTAATTGCTGAATTGATTGAAAGAAACATATTATGGCAAGATGATGTAATACATACACAAAACGTTGCAGACCCAGAAGCATCTATTAAAAAATATTTAGAAAACCCAGACCCAGTATTAAAACAATCTGTGCACGATACTGTAAACCGCGTAGGACCGGAAAACGTTTTCAAACACCGTATTTTAAATGATGATGGCGAAGATATTAAAACACGTTGGATGAAAGTTGCAACAGGACAATTTTGGTATAGGACTCCGCCGCAATTTATAGACTCGCAATTTCAAGTTGTAATTGAATCAAGAACACATATGCCATCAATTACTGAAAAAATTTATAGGCCGTTAATGCTAGGACAGCCGTTTTTGTGGATTGCATCACCTGATTTAAAACCTTATTTAGAAAGTAAAGGATATCGGTTTTATCCATGGATTGACTATTCGTTTGATGCGGAGCATAACCAATTATATCGCTTTAACATGGTAATGGATGAAGTAGAAAGATTATATCATACTGATTTGTCGCAGTATTTAATTGACAGTGATGAGATAAATATACATAATATAAAGGCGTTTAGATACAACGAACACGATATATCTGATATGGAAAGGTTTTTAAATGATTTATAGAATAAAATTGAGACATGATTTTTCAACCTTTTTAAATGCTGATTACGAAAAACACAAAGGTAGTTGCGTCAGTTACCAAGTTCGTGAACAAGAAGATATTCATAAAACATTTGGTGGATTTCCAGAAAGCTATTCTGAAGAAAACACAAAGATCCAACAGCTATGGTTTGATCCTATTGATGTAGACTTTGAAGAACTCGGAAATAAATTAAAGATCGAGCCGGTTACAATAAGTGCAATATTGCAGCCACCCGGGAATACTATTACAATGCATAGGGATACGTTTTTTAAAATAAACAAAACGTTTCCTGATGATAAGCGTAAAAAGGTACGAGCTAATATTTACTTAGAAGATTGGGCTCCAGGCCATTTTATAAATTATCAAGATCATTACAAAAAATGGCAAACAAGTACTCATTGGAAAGCTGGTGACGGGTTTGTTTGGGATAGTGATCATTTACACCTTAGCGCAAATGCTGGCTTAACGCCAAAATATACTTTACAAATTAGTGGATTTTATAATGGAAGGGAATAAACTATGAGCAAACCAATTACCGAATTAGAAGGTTGGGTATTTGAATATCTAAAAAATGAAACAAGCGAAGATTTAACAAGAGAACATCTAATTAGTGATTATATTGATTCTCTTGACGTAATGAATATCGTCATGGAAGCTGAGGACGTATTTTATCCAGGAAAAGAAATTCCTGATAACGTAGTTAGAGAATGGATACAAAACATGGGTACCATCGGTGAATTTATTGATAATGTACATTCTTATGCTGTGAGACTTCAAACTTAAAATAAATATATGGCGATAATCGCATTCCGATAACAATTATAATAAATGAGGAAAGAAAATGAGCCATCAAAACGAATATGACGTAACTGTAATTAAAGTAGTTGACGGTGATACTGTAGATGTAGATATTGATCTAGGTTTTGGTATTTGCCTAAAAGATGAAAGGGTACGTATCATGGGTATTGATACACCTGAGTCAAGAACATCAGACCGCGTAGAAAAACTATTTGGTAAAGCATCAAGTAAAAGACTCGGCGAGCTTTTAGAAAAAGACGCAAAACTTATTACCACAGAAGATAAATCAGGCGAGGATATGAAAGGCAAGTTTGGCCGGATCCTTGGAGATTTCCGTGCAGCAGATGGTCGTTTAATTACAGAGATCATGATTGAAGAAGGGCATTGTGTTCCTTACTTTGGCGGATCAAAAGAAGACACCCAAGCAGCTCACGAAGTAAACAGACAACGTTTATTGAGCGAAGGTGTTGTTGACCGTGACGATTATGACAAGATGGTTATCGCGGAAGCTAACGAGAAAAAATAATTCGTTTTCACTAAAAAAGTTGTTGACATTTGGTTTAGAATCAGTTATATTGTTTATATAAGGTAAACAAAGGAACAACCAAATGTCAACAATTACACATCTCCCAAACGGTTCAATGATTAAAGCTGATGTTGTCGAGAGCTTTCAAAAAGCAATCCGCAACGATTTTAACTTGCGCCCTGGATTTGGTTCAACAGATTTTTGGAATTTTGTTGAGTCTGATATGTATATGGATCTTGCTGGAATTTACGCTTCAACATACATCGACGAATGCTTTGAAGCATTGGCTGATCTTGAAATGGAGACAGTATAATGGAACCTTGGATTCAATCAACACGTAATGGCTTTGAAATGGCTGAAGAAGAAATCAATCGCCTTGAAGCTGGAACTGCTCAAGGCGAGCAATCAATAATGGTTCAGTCTGATATGAAACAGTGGGCTCTTAAAAAGGGTCTGTGGCCATCCGAACCATATAAGAATATGATTGTTCTTCACGCAATTGACCGTGGTTGGTTACAAGCAAACTTTACTGGTATGGAGGTTTGCGGAGATGTCTAAACCAGAATATTTTGAATATGCAGGCGTTACTTATGATGTTACGTTTGGAGAATCAGATACAGTTCGGCACGGTGGTCCTTTTGACCGCGGAAGTGCTGATTCGTATTATGGCCGTCCTTATGACCCGCATTACTGGCCTCTTGGTACCGGTAAAGCGTTTCGTATAGAAAAAGAATTTATGACTGAAGAACAAATTAAAGAGTATTTCGCAGGACATGAATATAACGAAACCGTAAACATGGACTTTAAGGATTGGGGATGATTTATTGTATTAACGGCAAACGCTTTGATTGTGTTCTTGACGCCATAGAATACAGAGATATTCTTGATGCTCATTATATTAAAGTGGTATGGAAGCAAATTAACTATTGACATTCTGTTTAGAATCAGTTATATTAGTTATATCAAATGGAAAAAAGGAATCAGTTATGGAACAGTTTATCACATTAGCCGGCATCATCTTTCTTAGCGGTGTTATTGGATATATTCTTGGTAACCGCTCTGGTTGGGCAAGCGCTAAAGAAATCTACGGAAAAGATAATCCGTATGTAGATGTATAAGGACTATTTTTCTCATACGTCCGTGTAGAGGGCAGGCCACCTGAAAGCACAATCTCGCGAGAATAATTCGCCTGTGAAATATCAGTGTCGTGAAAACGTGGAGATGTTAGTTTCAATCGAACTAGAGCGGCAATGTCAATAAGGCCGTGCGGAGAAATTGGAAATACTAGCTGGGCGTATGAGGAAAGTAGTTCTATTACTCGGTGTAGCTTAGTTTGGTAAAGCGCCTGGTTTGGGACCAGGAGACCGTAGGTTCAAATCCTACTTCCGAGACCAAAGAATAATGAGGAAAACCCGACCAGGAGGTAAGAACTCATTATATAAACCCTATGCAAGGAAGTGGCCCTCTAGCATAGGTCGGTAAAAGCACTGGTACCGTAACAAAACCCAGTCGGTTGTTGCATACGTCAAATGCAAATAAAGGGAGGGGCACTGCAGAAAGCCTCTCCCTCGAAAACCATATAAGGATAGAATATTATGTTTTGGAAAAAGAATCCAGTAATTAAGTTTTATATACCAGATGATATGAACGTAAAACCATATCATCCTGTCCCAGCTGATCGTAGTATTCCGGAATGGTTTAGAAAGACATCGAAATCTTGTCCAGTGGGAAAGCTTCCAGAAGGTACACATCCAGATAAAGATTCTACAATTAAAACATGTATGCCTGTTCTTGATGCAATGACTGGGGGATATGTTGTAAAATCTCCAGTGGATATGAAAATTAAAGCTTGGCAAGATGACGATGATATTCATTTCAATTGTGAATGGGCTAAAAGCGGTATGTCACCGCATGATTTTATTAATTTTCACGGTACATGGCAATTAGGAAAACACTCATTATTTGATAAAACACCACCAGACGCAGTTGCTTTAAAACTTATTACTTGGTTTTGTATTGAAACACCACCTGGATATAGTATCTTAGTTAATAATCATCATAATAACGATCATTTAAAAGATCTAGGAATACAATTTATGAATGGTATTATAGACTCAGACAATTATACATTAGAAATTAATTTTCCATTTATATTTACAAACCTTTCTAAGAACGGCGTATTAATACCACAAGGTACTCCACTTTTACAATTATTTCCATTTAAAAGAGAAGCATGGAGTCATGAAATTATTAGCATGATCCCAGGTGACGATTTTAGTAGAAAACGCCACCGCGACGTTACTGCATTGCAGAGTATGTTTCGCGGAGGCTATCGTAAAGTTTTTCGTTCTGTCAAAAAGTTTAAATAATTAGTCGTCGCTATTTCCGCCGCGGCCTTTCAATGCATCAGCACCAAAGAAGGCTGAAACTAAGACTGCAATTGAAGCAAAATATGTTGGAGCAATATCTGCAATTAGCTGTGCTGCAGTATCTAATCCCAACCAAGAAGTTAGCATTATCCCTATTGGGTAAAGCAACAAGCCAAATAAAGCAAACCATGCCATCTTACGAATAGCATCACGTTGCGCATCAGCATCTTCCATTTCTAACATTTTACGCTGCATATCAAGTTCTTCGTTAGTGATCACTCCATCGCCGTTATAATCTGCGGCTTTGGGGTCATATTTCGATGGTGCAGCTTCTTTTTTCTTACCTGCCATTTCATTCTCCTATAAAATTTTGAATTGCATGACAAATAACTCACGTTTTATTTATAAATAAAGAAAAGGATAATTGTTATAAATAAAACATAGCCTAGTCGAATTATAGGAGGAGATGAAAATGGCATTACAAACAGACGGAACAACTCGCATTACAAATGCTGGCGAGCTAGCAAATATTTCAGGAACGGACTCAGTTTCTGATGCTGCAATCAATACTGCTATTAAAAACCAAAACAACGTTTTAAGAATTTATAACGCTGCAGGCACTGAAGTTAAAACTTTATTCTGCGCTCAAAACTAAAAGGTTTTTAACATGACAGTTAGAGCGCCGGCGTATCTAGACACGTCCAATACTTTTATCACATATGTATACTCTGCTAATTCCACTCAAATGGATAGCATATACAATTATGCCGCATATCGTTATACCACTAGTACAGCTGTAGAATTATCTGTTGTTTCATCTGGCGGTAATCTTGGAAATATGACTGATAGAAGAAAACAAGCAGGTGACGCTGGTTCTAATACTGGCGCAGGGCAAACGTTTCCAACAGAAGCAGTTACTGATGACATCAGCAATATTGATACTACGTCTGCAACTATTTCCCAAACGGTTAATGTGACTAACGAGCCAACATACACCGATGAAAATTATGCGTTTCCTGCGTACGTTACATCGTCTGGTCATATACGATCTATGACTAAAGCAGACTTTTATGATACGTTCATATATCCAACAATTACTAGAATGACTGCTGGCGGATCTGGGGCTGATGCCAGCAGAACTGGTACCTATATTATTAGTACCCTAAGTTCCATCACAGGAGCACAATTAGTTTCAGCTACTCCTGTATTTACAGATACTCGTGCAAGTAGTACTGCATATACAGCTGCGGGCATTCCAGAAAACAACGACCAACAAGTTGACATTAATGATTATTACCTACATCAGATTGTTCAAGTGCAACTAGCACCAGCTGAAATTCCAATTTATATTGACGAGTCAACTGGTGACATAAGACAATACAGTACAACTGCTTGGCGAAATATGTTAAGAGATCATTTAAAGTATGTAGCATCTTCTGTTACTCCTTATAGAATACGCTACAATATTAATGGTGGCGGAAACAACTGTGGTACTGGTATGGCTGATACATATTTGTCTGGTACATCGGCGCAAGGTTATACTACTAGATTTGACGCAGCAACAACTACGTATTACGCGCAAGAATTTCCAAATGGTACACCTGCAACAAGAGTAACATATTATTTAAGAATAACCGCGGATTGATAAATATCTGATAGGAGAAAAGACATGGCAATTAAAGTAGGAACTGATACAGTTATCACCGACCTTAAAGCGCTCAACGGTATAACTGGCACAGATGATACAACACGGACCGCTATTAATGATGCAATTGTAAACGTTGATAATAAGCTAGTTATTAAAGATGCAAATGGTACGGCTGTAAAAACAATTTATGGCGGCTCGGCCGCGTAAGGAAAACTCATGGCGGCTAGATCACCATTATATTACAGCGGCGGAGAAATATTAACCGCGACTAATCTTGACACAGTCGTGGATCAAGTTGTGCGAGCGTATGGCCAAAACCCAGGTGTTACACTTACAGTTGTTTCATCAGGCGGCGACGCAAAATTCCAAATGACTGATACGAGATACAAAGCAGGCGCGGTTTCAGTCGGTGATGGCGCATACCTTCCGGCCGGCCAAACACCTGATATTGAAGCTATCGAAACAACATCATCAAATATAAGGGAAACGGTTACTGGCGGTACTCAACCTACTGCTTCTAGTGATCCTAGATCCTTTCCAGTATATTATAATAGCAGCAATGAAATACAAGCTATGGATGAAACTGATTTTATTGATACGTTTATAAAACCAGCATTAGATACAATTGTCGCAGATAATAGTGCAGGAGAATATTTTGTTTCAACTTTATCTAGTATTACAGGCGCTACAAGAGTTTCAGCTACTCCGATATTCGTTGATACGCGTGCTGATGAAGCCTTATACGATGATGTTGGTATTACAGGCGAAACTTTAGACCAACCTGAAACAGTGAATTCATATTACTTATTTCAAAGAGACGCTGGCGATAGCGAATATGGAGAAACTGGGTGGGTAGATCTTATGTATATTGATACAGATGGTAGTTTAAGAGTATATAGTGATGCTCAAATTTCTGCGCTGTTTGAAGATTATATTTCGTATGCAGCCGCAACCACAACTGGATCTAGGCTTTCTTATAGTATTAATGGCGCAGGTACAACGAAAGGTACTGGCATGGTTGATACTGTTTTAGATGGAGCTTCTGCCAGCGGTTATACCGAAGGCGACGTTGATCCAGACACAAATTACTACTATGCCCAGGAATTTCCAAACGGCGAACCTACCGCTTTAACCACATATTATTTAAAACTTACAACATATTAAAGGTGATTATAACATGGCAATATTTAGTGGACGCATTGAAGATGCGCATTATATTAATGAAAAATATGATACAATAGAAATACTATTTAAATCCGATGATCCTGAGGATACAAAACTCTATAAACATATTATAGAAGCGGATCCTAAATCTAAGGATTTTAAAGAGTTGCAAGCTGATGGTTGGGGTGATAAAGAATTATTAGATGCAACCGCAGAATTTAAAAGACAACACGCAGCTTCTTTTAATAACGCTGTTCAACAAAGAGCAAATTATATTGCTCGCGAAATGATTGGTTTAAATAATCTTAGGGCAGAAAGAGATCGCGTTCAAGCAGAAAAAGATCAAGGTGTAAACGATATCAAAAAATTAGAACAGCAACGAGACGTTGTTAAAGGTGATATTGCAAGACACCACGGTTGGCTTGAAGAAAAAAGAACTCTTATCCAAAAAAGTAAAGAACGAATTGACGCGCAGCAAGAAGAGCTAGCATTCACTGAAAGCAAAATTAAAAAGACTGAATTTCAGGTTGACAACGCGTTGCTTGAAGTTCTTATGAACCACAACGACCAAGGTGACGAACTATTTAAATTCAAACTTTGGGCATTGGACCAAGATTTTATAAAAGCAGCTCCAAAAGAAATTAAATCAAAGATCCGTAGAGTAAAACGTATCACACAAGGTATTGCATTAATAGACGAGTTAATTGAGACTAAAGAATAATGAAATATAACACAAAAAACCTCGCACTTAATGTGTGGGTAGACTTATCAACTTATTGTAATGCTGGATGTCCACAGTGTCATAGAACAAATATAAATGGATTAGGAAAAGTTGATTGGCTTCCACTTGTTCAGTGGTCTCTAGAAGAATTTAAAAAAGCATTCACACCTCAAGATATGGTTTCAATTAATAGATTTGAAATATGCGGTACTTGGGGCGACCCCTTTATGTGTAAAGATATCTATAATATTATTGAATATATCTTACATAATTCAGGCTCAAATGTGCAAATCAATACAAACGGTGGAATGCGAGATGACGAGTTTTGGTGGGATGTCGGGCTTTTAAATAAGAAGACTGGTAGACTTCAAGTTATATTTGATATTGAAGGCATTAACCAAGAAATGCATTCTAATTATCGACGCAAAGTAGATTTTGAAAAACTTAAATCTCACGTACAATGTTATACTGCGGCCGGAGGCAACGCGTTTGCTCATGTAATCGCGTTTAAACATAATGAAGAATACCTTGACAAAATACTCGATATGTGCTATAACGAGTTAGGTGTAACATGCCATCTAATACAACCTTCTAATAGATTTCATGAAAACGGCAAGGAAGAGTTTATTGATGAGAATGGTAACAAAGGAATATTAGAAGAGGTTACTAATTTTAACAACCCATTATTTGAGGATAAAGGTAACGGTCTCCCAGCATTAAGAGATCATAATTGGCATAAGAAAATTGGGTATAAACACGTGAAAAGTGGTCTGTGGACTCCTGAGGACGCAAATGCAAAATAAAAATAGTATAAAGTGTGAATGGATGCTTATGAATAAAATTCTCATCAATCCAGATAAGCAAGTTTTTCCGTGTTGTTATCTAGGTAATACTGGTTACAAGGGTAAAGTAAAGCATCAAAACAATGATCCAGACTTAATAGCTAAAGGTGTTGATGATGTTGTTCATCCTCTTATGAAGTCTTATTACGAGAATGAAAAAGATTTAAACTTAGAAACTAATTCTATAGAAGAAATATTAAATCATAAATGGTATACAAAAACTCTTCCAGAATCTTGGGATAGTGACCGCCCGCATAGATTGTGTATGATACAGTGTTCAAAAAAATTAGATGGGTAGATTTTGCACAGCTCCTTGGATTAATTTGTCTACTGATGTAAATGGATCTATCAGACCGTGCTGCAGATATGAACAGCCTGACCGACAAACAAAACATAAAATGCCTTGGATGCAAGATGGCACGTTAGTTGAGTTGTATAACGGCGCTGAAATGCAGGCCTTGCGGCAAGCTTTTATAAACGGCGAAGAGCCAGAAGAATGCTCTTGGTGTTGGAAAGAAGAAGATGTCGGTATACACAGTTTTAGGCAAATGTTTGCAGAGCGTGACGCTCACGCTAATTATGATATAACCACTTCTTCTCCTCGAATGTTTGACTTGAAACTTTCAAACGTGTGTAATTTAAAGTGTAGGATGTGCAGCGCAACCGCGTCAAGTTCAATTGCAAAAGAACGAAACATGCAAAATCCGTATTGGTTATCAAACAAAATAATTGATACAGATAATGAAAGACTATTCTTTGAAGAATGGCTTCCTAACATGGTATATCTTGAGTTAACTGGTGGTGAACCTTTCTTTAGCGCTGAAAATAAAAAATTAATAGACCTAATTTCATCTAGTGAATACGCTAAAAATATACATCTTAACATTACTACAAACGGCATGTTCTATGTTCCAGCCTTGATGGATAAAATGAAGAAGTTTAAGAAAGTAACTATAGCGTTAAGTGTAGATGATATTGGAGATAGATTAGAGTACCAGCGTGGTAATTCTAAATGGAATCTTATACAAGACAATATATTTAATATGGTTAAAAACTATCCTAAGTTTTGTATTTTGGTTTATAGAACTGTTAATAATTTCAACATTTATTATTTAAACGAGTTAGATGAATGGTGTAATAACAACAAAATAGCTGTATCTAACGGATTATTACATGAACCAAAATACTTATCAGTTCAATACTTGTCTAACGATGCTAAAAGAGAAGTCAATGAAAAATTCGGTAATAAATATGAAACAATAACAAAGTTTATGAATGTTGAACGCGATAACGCACTTTTACAATTTCATAACGAAACTATCAAATTAGATAAAATCAGAAATGAATCTTTTAATGATTCGTTTAAAGAGTGGGCGGAGATAATGTTATGGTGAAAAAATTATACGGGCAGGATATACCCTGCAACGCGCCATTCAATAATATGTATATCACACTCCAAGGAAATGTTTCTCCTTGCTGGAAGCTTCCTGGTGCCTGCGACCAGTGGAGTAAAGATAGATCTTTAATGGATATATGGACAGGCGAACATTTTGAAAAGTACCGCACAGCATTAAAGCAAAACAAGTTTTTAAATAGATGTGTAGAATGCAAAAAAGATATTGATAACAATGTCTGGCCATTGGCGAAAGCATATGAAAAGTTTCCAGTAAATACTATGCCGTCTCTTATGGAAATTGAATTAAGTAATCAATGTAATCTTGAATGCATTATGTGCGATGGCAATTTAAGTTCCGGCATTAGAAAAAATAGAGATAAGCTTCCACCATTACCACAAATATTTGATGATTCGTTTTTAGAACAAATGCGAGAGTTTATTCCACACCTTACTGAATTAAGAGTAAATGGCGGTGAACCCTTTGCTCAAAAAATATTATTAGATTTACTTGATGTTGTAGCTGAAATTAAACCAGAGCTTAAAGTTAATATCGCAACCAATGGTACTGTTTATAATAAAAGAGTTCAAGGAATACTTGATAAATGTAATATCCATTTAAATATTAGTATTGATAGTTTAATTCCAGAACGATATGAAGAAATAAGAGTAAATGGTAACTTTAATACACTTATGAAATATTTTGATATATTTAAAAATTATTGCCATACAAATAAACGAAGCTTATCTATTATGGTTAACCCTATGAATAATAATTGGGATGAAATGATAGAATTTGTTAAGTTCACTGATAAGCACAAATGCAATCTTTGGTTTAATACTATTCTTTATCCAAAACATTTATCTATAAAGCATATGCCTCCAAAAGAATTAGTTGAAATAATTGATTACTTGCAATTAGAATTAAAAAAAATTAAACATAGTAATTTAAGAAACTACGGCATAGCAGAGCACTTAATTAGTCAAATTGAAAATTGGTGCTTGGATTCATATGAAGGATCTAGAATGACTAAATACACAGATATAGAAATCACATGACGTGGAGATGGCATAACTTAACATTTGACGTTGAACTTACTACTCATTGTAATCTTAAATGTCCGCAATGTTCAAGGACAGATCATAGAAATAATTTAAATAAGATGGAGTGGTTACCGCTTACGTCTGTCAGTTTAAAAGATTTTATGAAGTGGTTTCCTCCAACTATTATACAGTCAATTGGGTGTATTCATTTTTCAGGAACTTATGGTGATCCTGGGATGTGTAAAGATCTAATGGATATTGTTAAGTATCTTGCGTTAGAAGGTACTTGCCGTATTTCTATAAATACAAATGGATCTATGAGAGATGAAGAGTTTTGGTTTAACCTTGCGGCTTGGGGTGGTTCAAGACTTCAACTTATATTTGATGTTGACGGTATTGACCAAGAAATGCATAGCTTTTATCGCCGAGGATCCGATCTCAATAAAGTATTGGACGCAATAGAAGTAACCTCAGGTACTGATGCAAATATCAAAGTACTTACTGTTTTATTTAAACACAATCAAGACTATCTCGAAGATATTCGTAATATGGTTAACGAACGTGCTCAAAGACCAATTAAGTTTGATGAAGTTGAAGGAAATAACTTTCAGTTAGGTTCTGTTTATGAATTCTTAAATGAAGATGGTAAAACAGAAACATTAGAACAAGTTACACGACAAGATAGAGAACAAGGATTGGAACGTAGGACACGCAGAGTACGTGATCATAGACATAAAGATATTGTTACTAATATTAAATCAAATCAATCTAAATTATTACCTATTGAGGATAAACCTATTATACCACAGGTAGCTGAGCCTGTCAAACAAAAAAAGAAAGAATACGAAATAAATTGTTTAGCTATTGGCGAAAACAACATTAAAGTACAAGCAAGTGGTATGGTATCACCATGTTGTTATCTTTCGACATCGTTAGAACGAGCAGCATTATATTTAAAAGGTGAAAACACTCAATATATGATTACGTCAACTGGAAAGTATGCTGACCCCAAACATCCATTAATGCAAGAATATATTGATAATTGGAAAGATTTTAATTTACATTATAGTAGTATCTATGATATAATGGAATCAACGTGGTTCAAACAAAAGTTACCTGAACATTGGGAAACTCCTGAAACAGCTTGTCACGCTTGTGTTAAGGTATGTGGAAAATTAAAATGAATATTATATTTGTAAAGCATGGAAATAAGTATCACACTGAACATGTGAATAGGCTGCATACACAGCTGAAAGAGTTTTATCCTAATGCTAATTATTATTGCTATACAGAATTTCCTGCAGGTTTAAATATTCCATTCATACCTTGTTTTAACAAACCATCGTTAAAGTATTGGTGGAACAAGCTAGCTATGTTTAGTGAAGACTTTCCAGTTACAGGCAAATGTCTTTTCTTTGATTTAGATATGGATATTAAGAGAGATCCTTCTGAGTTTATCAAGTGGGACGGCTTGACGATAATCAGAGACTATTGGAAAAACGATTTGTACATGGCACCACACGCCTACGATGTACATATAAATAGTTCTGTAATTACATGGATAGCTGGTGAACAGAACCATGTATGGGATCACTTTATGTCCAACAAAGATTATTTTATGCGTAAGTATAAAGGTATAGATAGATTTTTAGTTCACGAAAAAATACCGCATAATACATTTACAAACGGTATTGTAAGTAGTGTTAAAACCCCGGCGGAATGGGATGCGCCAATTGATATGTATAATGGATTGAAATATGAGTTACCGACAAAATCTTTATAAAAATGCACTTAAAATAATAGAAGAAATATATCAACAAAGCAAGTATGATCCGTCCGAGGATCTTTATAGAAGCTTTGATGTCATGAACGCTGTTAACGACGTGCAACTAGAAAGCAAAGAATGGCTTGTTCATAACCTCCTTCCGTTTATTAATAAAGAAAGATTTTGGCCTGACACTGACGGTAAACTAAATGACATTTTAGTTATGGATAGTTGGTATGGTACTGTAGGAATAATATTAAAAAATCATATAAGTCCTGATATTAAAATACACAATGTAGACTCTGATCCACTGTGTGAAACGGTCAGTTATAAACTAATCGACGGCGAGTACGAAAACATTTGGCCTATTACTGATGACGCAATGGAATACTATTTTGAAAAGACAGATCATTTTCAGCTCATTATCAATACAAGTTGCGAGCATATGGAAAAGGATGATATTCAATTAGTATTAAGGCAAAAACCTTATAACACTTTAATATGTTTTCAAAGCAATAACTATCACACAGAACCTGGTCATATTAATACTCATGATAGCTTAGACTCGTTTGTAGAAGAATTAAATTTAAACGCAGTATATTGGAAAGGCGAATTGAAACCGGCTGAAGATTATACGCAATATATGGTAATTGGAAAATGAAAAGAGTAATTTTTAGTTGTTACGATGAAATTGACGACATGGTTAATGACGAGGAACGCCATTGGATTTTTATGGCAAACGAACAGTCAGTAGAAGAGTACTTTGATAGATTAGTTAAAAACAAAAAAGAGTACTGCGAAAAGATCGGTGCTGATTGGATTTTTTATCGTAATGAAATAAAAGATTTTGACGTTAAAAACGAAATGCAATTTACAAAGGTTAACTTGTATAAACACCACTTGTTTGCTAAGCTTGCAGAAGAATACGATGAAGTTATGTATGTTGACATGGATGTGGTATTTAATACAGACCTAAATGTATTTGACGAATTGGATTTGTCAAAAGGTATTGCGATTAAAGATATGGATGATGAAATCCAATCAAAAGAAGTTAATGATGTTTTATATTCTTCTGTTGGAATGCGCAACCCAACTCTAAAATATCATATTACAAAAGACCTTTTGGATGGTGGAGATAACCATGTTATAAACACTGGTATTATGATTGGTAAAAGCGAGCATATTAAACAAATTAAATATGTCGAAAGAATGCAAGAAGCTTATGCCAAAATACAAGACATTAGACTTTACGAACCTGAAGATCCTGACAATAAAGACCATAGACAATTAGCATACTTAAGAATAAACTATTATGCTAACAACGAGTCTATCTTTTCCTATATCCTTGAAAAATACAAAGTACCATATCAAATTATGGACGATAAGTGGCATTGGATCGTGGATCACAGACCTAACGATACTAAAATAAAAGATGTAAATATAATTCACTTTATCAATAAAAAGTTCAACGCGTTTTTTAAAGATAAGACAACAGCTATCTATTCAATCCATATAGATATTCCTGATGATAAGCTTGACGACCCAGTTGGCCCGCCTGATGACGATGTAAATAAAAGCAAAAGAACTAAAGATCGTCTGGCGCAATATAAAGATAGGTTAATTGAAAACCATGAATGGTATGCAAAGGAAATTGGTTCAAAATACATTCATTTTAAACGTGATGAACAATACGAAGAGTTTTTGAGTAAGTTCCCTGACCTTTCGGAATATGATGTAATTAATCTATATAAAGTTTGGCTACTTGATAAACTGACATATGATTATGATTTGGTCTTATATGTTGATCTCGATGTTTATTTTACAAAACCGCATAGTATCTTTGATTACGTACCGGCGAGTACAACTTTTTGTTGTCAAGTTCAAACAGCTCGGAACGCAGGAGTTCGCAAAGCAAGTAACGACTATTACAAATGGTATAACTTTGATTTTAGGAGTCCGCATAGTAAATTTTGGAATGCTCATGCTATGCTTGAAGAAGAAGGTTACGAATCTGACCAATACATTTTTAACACTGGTATTATGGTTGCAAGCCGCGCTGTTATGGAACAAATAGATTACTTTAGTGATATTGACGATGTAATCCAAATGATGAAGGATCTGAAAGAGGACGAGTTTTCAATGTATCTCCCACAAATCCAATCTGCCTTTGGGTACGATAACGAAACTATCATGGCATACAAAACCAAAAAGAATAAAGTTAAGTTGTTTCCATTACCAAAAAGGTGGCATCATAAACATCTATATAGAAACTTAAAAGCGTTTACGCATGGTACCAAAGAGCATGGAATGGCAAAACGAGAATTGGAAACAGAAATAGGTGTTGAAGGCGTGATAATGGTTCATCTTATATCGAAAAACTTTGAATTAGTATTTGACGAGGCATAATTATGAAATTTGTGTGTGGACCGCAGTGGGATGAAAGGATTGTAAATTTATCCCCAGCTAAAAAGATCGGTGTTCTAATGTCCTCTGGCGCTGATAGTACCACTCTTTTTAAATTATTAACGGATAACTTTCCGGATACAAAGATAAGAATATTTAATGTTCAAACTAGCGAAGATCCTCACAAACCACTAATAGAAAACATTCTTAAAAAATTAAACGTTTCAACAGAGTTGGAAATAGTTGGTCAAAGCCGTTGGCACTGGCCTATGACATCTCATTATCCTAGACTCTGTAGAGCTTTTCAGGAAATACGAGATAATACAGATTGCGAAGAACTTTATTGTGGTAATATATTAACACCGCATCCTCAATGGTTTCCAAGATGGAATCCTGAGCAAAGAGGTATTGCTAAAAGACCCTGGTTAACGAACGACTCTTTTCTTAAAAATCCTTTTGAGCATATTGAAAAATATCATATAATTGATTTAGCTAGAAGAGGTAACTTTGATTCTATTTTAAACCATACTATCTCTTGTAACATTAGTGCTGATACTCCTTGCGAAGACTGTATGGGATGTAGAGAATTAGAATGGGGATATAAACAATTAGATAACGAGCAAGGCACAACACTTGACGAAATGACAGACGATGCAATAATGAAATATGGTGATATAGGATGGTAACTTTAAAAGATAAGTATGACGAAGCTTCAGCGTGGTACGAACAAAAATATGTAGAAGGTGGATGGGAAACAAATCCATACATGAAAGACGAATACGATGCTCATAAATTTTGGATGAAAAGAAAATCTCCTGGCAAGATTATTTCTTTAGGTGTTGGATCAGGACAAGATATTCCTATTTTGAATATGCCTCACCCAAGTTATTTTGTAGGATATGACATATCAGAAGGTATGTTAAATAACGCTAAGAAAAAGTATCCAGACTATAAATTTGAATTAGCGGATTGCAGTAAACCAATTGACAATGAGTGTAATGTATTAGTTAGTATGTTTGGTACACCTAACTATATTGGATTGCCTAAACTGTTAGACCATTATAAAGCGTTTAATGCCAACCACGCATTCTTTGTATTTTATGGCGAATGGTATAAAGATGGCTTTGATGAAAACTGCTACTTCTACACAAAAGAACAATTGCAGTTTGAGCTCAAAGAATACAATCCAATAATAGAACCACTCAACGAAAATTATTATATAGTAAAATGGTAAACTTATTTGATTTAAAAGATGATGGCTTTGCCATTTCAGGAAAGGTATTTGACGAAACCAAAATCCTTTCCTTGAATGATATTGCAGGTAATCTATCTCCTTTTGTTGGAATGCTTCAAAACTTTGATTGGATCAATAACGATAAAGTAAAAGATATAGTAAATCCTGACTGGGCTTATTATTGGTCTCAAATTCCTGAAGATAATACTTACATCAATAATACTATATTCCCAGCATTAGAAAATGTTTGTAACGAAGTGTTTAAAACGTCTTGGGGATGGCAGCTAACTAATCGTTATATCATATCCAATTGTAAACATGAATGTCCTGTAAGAATTCATTTAGATGCTCCTTATGTTTGGCCACAAATGCCAGAATTGAGAATGGATAATTATTTACAAGAAGGTCCGCTAAGTATTACGTTTATGGTACCACTTATAGAATTTACTCCGGAAAACGGATCTACTGGATATGTTCCAGGCACTCATAAATACAAATACAATCCAAAAGATATGTTAAGGCCTGATAGTGAACCAAGTCCTTATGATAGATTTTTTGAAGATAACTGCATACAAGAAACAATTGAGCTAGGAAGATTTATGTGCTTTTATGGAAACACATTACATAGTGTTATGCCAAACAAATCTGATGTAGTTCGAAGAGGTATAATTTTAAGAGCTATACGACAAGACGCTCTCGATGAAATGAATAGATTGGGTTTAGGCTAAATGAAATATATTGTTATACAATCTTTTATTGGTACAGGTACTTGGCTTGGTCTTGAGCCTAACGAAAGTTTAACAGAACTTTATGATAATGTTCTTATACCATCTTATGCTAGATATTGTAAAAGACATAACTATAAACATGTTGTTTATAAGGAACAGCTTGAAATTATAGAAATGGCCAATGAAAAATACGGCGATGAGCATGGTAATTTATATCACCAATACCTTGCAGCTCTTAAACATAAAGATGAAGATATAGATTTTTTTGTGTTCCCTGACTCTGACTTTTATGTTACACAAAATGCTGCACCTTTTCCTGAAACAAAATATATCGCCGGAGCTCCATGGAAAGAAGAAGACTTAAGAAAAAGAGGCAAAGATCCAAAAACATTTAAGGCTATATACGGAGGCGTTCAAGTAATGACAAAGTCGGCCGCCATGGATCTCGGCGAATACCTCTTTAACCGTTTTAAGAATTATATTGTACACGATGAACCTATTCAAATGCATCCTAATATGCTTACTGTTGGCGATTGGTTAAACGAAAACAATATACAACCAGAAAGGCTTTCGTTTTATTACAACCATATTTTAGACGACATTACAGACAGGCCTTGGACTAATGAAGATAAAAAGGCTGGCTTTTGGCATTTATACGGAAAAAAGAAATCTGAAAAACTTGAATACGTGTTGAAGCATATAGATGTTTAGAATCGTATGCGCAAAATGGGGAAACTTATATACAGAAGATGATGTAACTTCTTTATACAAGAATGCTAAACGAAACTGCAGTGTTGATTTTGAGTTTGAATGCTTTGACAACCTAGATGACTCCTGGGATCATTATAAATCTAAACACTACCGAGCTTCAAAGGAGCAAACCCATAGAGTTGAAACAACGCAAAATGGCTATCACAGAGATGACTTCGGCGGAATACCACACTTCAGAAAACTTACTATGTTTGAAGCTGATAAAAAGTTTAATCCTGAAGATACGTTACTGTATTTAGATTTAGATACAAACATCCTCGGCGATCTTGCATATTTCTTTGAAGAACTCAATAATGAAAAACCATATTTAGTTCGTAACTATTGGTACGAAGGTAATGATGGCGAAGAATGGAAACGGCAATACCATATCACACGCTGCCCTTTATTCAACAGTTCAGTAATGGTATGGAAGCCAGGACAAAATAAACCAATATATGATTTTGTTTCAAATAATTTAGACGAGTGCTTTTTTACTTATCCTTCTATGGACACTTTTATGTTTCATCAATTTGGTCCGTATAGTTATAGCAATAGAAGAAACCATTTTCAGCACTATGATGAAGGTATAGTTACAACTCAGCGTAAACTAAAAGAAAACGATAAGCTAGGAATTATTAATATGCTTGAAGGTTTAACACACGATGAAAAACGGCAATACGTAGATGACTAAAGAACCTGAAGCTGAACGTATTTCGCGTTTGCATGACCTTCACCTTTGGCAGCACGACTTTCCGTGGTTTTATGATACTATGCGCGAGCAAGTTTCTGTTTCAGAATATGAAATACAGAAATGGTGTATAGACAATGCTGACGTTTCTGGAAAACAAGTAAACATTTTAAACTCTGGCCTTGGTGCCTATGCATTATCTTTTTGTATAGAAAAAGGCGCAACATACACCAGGTTAATAGACATGGATCCTATTACAGAAGAAATTTCTAATCTTACTAACACTGAAGGGCCTTGGTGCCATATGATGATGGATGTTACTTTTGATTATAAGAACATTCCTGAGGCAGACGTCTATATCAATACAAGCTGTGAACATAGTTACCATATGAAAAAGGTAATACCAAATAATAAATTATGCGTATTGAGCGGATGCGATTTAACTAAACGTGGTCATATTAACTTGATAAGATCGTGCGATGATCTTATAGAGCAAGCTGGTCTTTCAAAGGTTATTGATACAAACAAAATGACTTTCCTATACGAGGATGACCTTGGGCGTAGGGAATATAGCCAATATTTTGTAAAAGGAATAAAGTAGCCATTGACATTCATTATGAAATAGTTTATACTGATTCTATAAACAGAAAGGATAACAGATGAAACTCTTCACTCAGATAATCGCAGACCAAATTCCTCAAGGTCTAGACCGTTACGATCAAATCTTTGCAGCTAAGAGACTTATCCTTGCATCAGAATCTCCTATCTTAGCTACATGCCGAGAGACTCTAGAAGAAATTGAAGAAATTATCTTCCAAAGAGATATTAACTATTGACATTTCGTTTAGAATCAGTTATATTAGAATCATCAACAAAGGAAACTAAAATGACTTACTCAGACGATTGTATCTCGGATCTCCATAAAGATGTTTATGGCTACCGTCCTCGTGGCGCATGGTGGGATGATTGGAACAATTGTTCTCCTGCTGAAAAGCAAAAGACGTGGGATGAATATTGCCGCGCACTTGAAATTCAAATGGCTGAAACCAAAGCTCAGGAAGAGCAAGACGTCGCCAAGTTTGAAGCTCGAGTTCAAGACGTAATTGGTCTTGGCGCTAACGACCGTAAAACAGCACTCAGCTGGATTACTGGTTCTGAAACCTTTTACCATTCTCAATGTGTTGAGCATTTTGTGTGGGAACAAGGAATTCTGTTTACCAAGTACGGTAAGCAGTTAGTTGAAGATCTTTTGAAGATCGTTGAATATAAGGAATATGATTATGCTTAATAAGTATTTTAGAATTGAAGCTTTTTCTTTTAAAGATGGCGAATACCAGTTGCAAGAGTTCGCAACCGGTTTTGCTCATAAGCAAGCGGCGGATTACTTTCGTCGCCTGCATGATACTAATGAATTTGCTAAGATCACTATGAAACCTGTGGAAGCAGCTGCGTAATGACTGAAAGATTAATATACGGAACCGCAATTGCAATTGCTCTTGTGTTATGTGGATGGTATATAATCCATATTTGGTCTGATTGTTTAAACGAAAACTCAGTGTTTACTTGTATGAGGATGCTTAATAAATGACAAGGCTAACTAACCCTCTTGAGATTTCAGAATACAAACAGCGTTGGATGCGAGAAGGATCGCATTCAGTTCAAATCCATAGTGATCTTCGACATAATGCTTTAAGTTACTGTAAGGTTCAAATGTTCAGACAACAGTGGGTTCATAGAAAATATACAGACGTATATGAAGATACATTCTTTTTTGAGCAACTGCTTGACGCAAAAGCTTTTGCACATCATTTTAAAGAATGGGTAAATAACGATTGACATTCGTTATGAAATAGTATAGAGTAATTTTACAACAAAAGGAATCACTCTATGACACTATACACTAAAAAATCCGAACTTCTTTCTAACTACCTTGTACTTCCTGCTTGGGAAAACCCTGAGGATTTTAGCCTCATAGATCTTGACGCTAATAAACCAATCTATGAAGGTACCTGTTTTGAGTGCTGGACTTATCTTGCTAAAATTCAACCAAAGTGTCGTTGGTTACAAAAATATGTGAAATAACTATTGACATTCCATATAGAATCAGTTATATTGATTATATCAAATGAAAAGGAACTATATCATGGCTTATGTAACTTACAAAAATCGCTCATCATCAGACTATCGTTTTACTTGTAAATCTCTTGACGATCCTGAGATTGCAAATCTTAAAGAAATACTTGTTGAACGCAACAGTTTCATTAAACGTGCTCGCAAACAGACAGGTATGATGAGCTTTTATGGTAAACAAAAAACACAAGGACTTCGTATCCGTCCTCGTGGTCCACGTCCGTCTCAGTGGGCTAAAGATACACCTTGGGAAAACGCTACTCACTATGACGTTTACATCCGGGATTATTCATAATGGATTATAAAGATCTTGTGAAAAAGTTTGTTTCTGAAGGCGGCTCCATTACAAAGTGTGAGTCGTCAAAGAAACGTTTCAAAACATTCCGCGGCAAGGCAGGAGCCTACAATCGTGGTGCTAAGAAAATCAACTTACGTGATAAAGGTATCGCATAATGTGTAAATCTGCTATCAAAAATCTCGCATCTTTACTTCGTACTGAAGTCTTTGACAAAATTGATTCCTATTGGTCTGAGGCTGAAACTTATGGTACTATTGAACTTAGAGATTTAGGTAGCGGATATTACGACGAAGATCGTTATCAAGTTAATCATATTGTTCCTCCTAAAAGGAGTGGTAGATCTATTGATGCAAATAGTGCCAAAGGCGTATACATGTGGTATCATGGAGATCAGGTTATGTATGTTGGTAAAACAGACGCACCTTCAACGAGTATTCATAAACGGCAATATTCCCACGCGCGTAGCTTTACAACGCCGCATGAAAGACACGAGTCTTCAGGGCGTAAATATCGTGAGTTTTTACAAGAAAATGATTTACATTCTATAGATATTGTGATAAAATATATTAATACTGATAAGTTTGATATTGAAGGTATGGCAGAACTTATTGAAACTGCAACTATAAATAATTATCAGCCATTACTTAATCGTGAAATTAAAGGGAGAGGCCAAAGAGAATGCTATTAATCATTGAAGGTATGGATCGCTGTGGTAAATCCACATTGGTGCAAAACCTACGTAAAAAATATTTTAAAAATCCAAACATAATGGCTCACCATTCATCTTCTCCTCCTGACTTTGAAGATCCTAATGGTTGGGAAAAAGAACATTATGAGTCTTTGTTCATTGCATCCAAACGACTCGTAAATCAAATGAATTATGATATTATCTTTGACCGTTTCCATCTCGGCGCAATCGTTTATGGCGAAAAGTACCGTGCTGCAGACGGCAAAGACATTTATGAATTGGACCGAAGGTTTCTCAGTGGGTACAAAAACGCTGCATTAGTTTTGTTGACTGATACTACTGATGGTATTATGTCTCGTGATGATGGCGAAAGTCTTGAACAAAGTAAAGAAGATTTCTTATATAGTCGTAACGCGTTTACAACGGCGTTTAACGAGTCAAGTTGTAAACATAAGCTGAGCATAAATATAACAAAGAACGGTGGAGTAGGTAACACATATGATACCGTTGTAAATTTTTTAGATGGAGTTCGTAATGAGAATTGATCCTAGACTTGTTAACGATCGTTTTATTAATAAAGGAGACGAATGATGTCAAAAACAAAAAAAGATTATACACTCATTAATTTTAATATTCCTACTGATTTAAAAGAACGCTTTGATGATTTAATCAATAGTAAAGGCTTTTCTCGCACATCTCTCCTTAATCAATTCGTTGAAGGATGGGTTCGTGAAGAAGAAATTAAACTTATTCAAGATGTTAAAAATGTTAATTTTATAAAGGAGAATACATAATGGATAGTGTACACGATATCCGTGAATTCTTTAAAGGTGAACTCAAAGATGAAGCATTTACAATTGATAAGACAGGCCAAAGGACTATTGAATTAATAGGCGCAAACTTTCTTGCAACAGAACCTGCAATCTTTGGCGAACCAAGTCAAGCTTATATTAACTCTGAGCTTGCTTGGTATGAGTCGCAATCAACAAATATCTATGATATTCATGGCAAAATCAAAGCTCCGCCTGCGGCATGGAAATACTCTGCTGATGATTATGGTAATATTAATTCTAATTATGGTCATTTAGTATTCTCTAAAAAATATCATAACCAATTCCAAAATGCTTTTGATGAACTGTGGAGTAACCCTGATAGCCGTCGTGCTCAAATGATTTACAATCGTCCATCTATTTGGGTTGAGTTTGATGAAGGTGGTAAGTCTGACTTTATTTGCACTAATGCACAAACGTTTTATATCCGCGATGGCATTCTGATGATGGTGTCACAAATGCGTTCTAACGACGCAATCTTTGGCTATAAAAACGACTATGCTTGGGCTCAATATCTTATGGATAAGTTTGTTGCTCAATGGAATGAACAATGTAAACTTCCTGGCAATAAACACTTCACTATTGATAAAGGTATGCTTACATGGCAAGCTATGAATTTGCACGTATATGAGCGCCACTTTGACTTGGTTGTATAAATAACATGAGTAAACTGATTCTTATTTCTGATATTATTGAGACGCGGCTTCGTAAAGAAAAAGAAATTGAATATTACCAGAAGCAACTTGAAAAAATACAAAACAAAATGTTCTTCCTCAAAAAGGATCTTGATATCACAACACTAATCATTGATATGATTGAAAAGGAAAGGGTTGTTGATTTTAAAGAACAGATGGAGGACAAAACTATTATGTTAGGAAACAATAATGTGGACAAAACCGAGACTAAAAGCTAAACTTAAAGAAGGTAAATTTCTTGTGACTTGGAACAAAAGTTCAAAAACTCATGCAGATACGCCTAGCACTACAAGATCGTGCGAAGTTACGTTAAAACCAGAACTGATTCCAGAGGATAAACGCCATCGTTTACCTAACCCTCCAGCAAGTGCAGATTACAGAATTGGCGTATGGGATTTGGAATTAAATGTATGGCATGTTGATGGAATACCAGTAACAAGAGTTGTATCTGTCGTAGAAGTAACCGATTAAAAACTGAAAGATTATATTATGGAAGAACGTGAGCCTTACGAGGCATATATGCGGCGGCGCGGCCGAGAAGAAGATATTCGCCAGTTGAAATGGGATGATCGCTTTATGGTTATGGCTCACCACATTTCAACTTGGAGTAAAGATCCTTCAAGCAAAATTGGTGCAGTTGCGGTTAACGATGAGCGTCGTATTTTGGCAACAGGATATAACGGTTTCCCAAAGGGTATTGAAGATAGTCAAGAAAGACTAAACGATAGAGAACAAAAATATCCGCTTATTGTTCATGCTGAAACAAATGCGTTGATGAATGCTCTTTACGCTGGCGTTTCTCTAAAAAATGCAACAATGTATGTTCATGGATTACCTGTGTGTCCTGACTGTACTAAGCTTATTATCCAAGCAGGCATTCGTAGAATTGTTATTAACAAATTCGTAATGAATACTCCAGAAAAATGGGTTAACCTGTGGAATGAAAAATCGGAGCCTATGTTTAAAGAGGCAGGTGTATTGGTAACGCAGTTTGGCTAATAATCTGACTGATATATATGTTGGCGTTAAGAAAAACGATCCTAATCGTAAAAAGAATGACTTTTATCCAACACCACCACTTGCTACATACATATTATGTAAGTATGGTAAACCTCCACAAAATTTACTTGAACCCTGCGCTGGCCGTGGTAACATTTCGGTCGAGCTTGCACGGAATGGTCACAATGTTTTAAGTTATGATCTCAACGAATATTCCGATTCTTTATGTAGCATAAATACTTCTTATGATGCAATGGAATTACCTAAGAATGAATGGGCTCAAGGTGTAGTAACTAATCCGCCATATCACAAAGACTTACCACGTAAGTTAGCTGAAAAGTGGATTGACGAATATGAATATGTAGCTATGTTTCTTCGTTTAACATTTCTTGAAGGAAAAAAACGAAATAAACTATTTACATCTAACCCTCCTAGTGATATAATATTTTTATCAGATCGAGTTAGATTTGATTCTAATATCGTAGAACCAATTGAAAAGAAAGATCAGATCGGCGGCATGATTGCATACGCTTGGTTTATTTGGAATAAAAAGTATCCGCCAGGATTAACTAAAATGCGTTGGGCATTGCTTGAAGATGAATACGACGAGTGGAGATTAAATTATGATAAATGTAGTAATACCGGCGGCAGGTGAGGCAACAAGACTAAAGCCACTAACTGCAAATTGCTCAAAGGCAATGATCCGCGTACATGGTAAACCTACTATTGAATATATCGTTGAGTCAATTAATAAAAGCGGTGTCGAAGTAAGCCAAATTGTTATAGTCGACGGTAAGCATGACGATATTCGTGACTGGGTTAAAAAATCTAAATACGATAACATTAAGTGTGTAAAACAAGGATCTCTTAACGGTCCTCGTGATGCTATTAATGTTGGTATTAAAAATTTAGAAAATCCTACATATCCTTTAGTTGTATGGCTAGGAGATGCAATTATTCTTGAAGAAGAATTACCTTTAGGCACTGACTTTTTATTAACAAAAGAAGTTGAAGATCACTTTGCTTGGTGCATGTGGGATGGTAAAAAATACTTTAATAAACCAAAAGAAAATATTGACCAAGCTTCAGCTCTTGTAGGTCTATACAGTTTCAGTAGAGGATACGAAGCATATCACGCTTTTCACTACTCAAAAGGTTATGACATATCAGATGCTTTGGAGTTATATGAAGAACACGCTTCATTTGATAATATCAACACGGAAAAATGGTACGACATTGGTGATATTGCTTCATACCACAAAACTTGTGCTACACTATTGACGTTTAAAGCGAGAGAGTTTAATTCGTTCGAATACCACCCTGATCTCAATATGATTACGAAGGTACCAACACCAAATAACAGTTTTGCCACTCAAACAATTATTGATGAAAAGAATTGGTATACTTCGTTATCACCAATCCAAAGTATGCTTGTTCCTAAAGTATTGAAAGATGACTATTCCCTGACCATGTCTTATGAGTCAGGCATTTTGCTATCTGATTTATTTGCACATGAAGATATATCGAAAAGCACTATACGCTATTTGATTGAAAGAGTTATACTTACAATGTGGAACCACTTTCATCGCAAACCAACACTTGAATTTACAGCGTCGTTTCCTGATAACGCAAAGAAGATGTGGATTGATAAAACTGAACAGCGTTTAGAAACAGATGATCCGTTTTATAAAAATGTTGCTGAGCGTTGTTTACAAAAGGCACGTCCTGTTGATGCTATGCACGGTGACTTACACTTTGGTAATATTCTATATAATCCATATAATGATGCCTTTACGTTATTAGATCCACGCGGATCCTATGGCGATCATAGAGGTATCGGTGGTGATTATCTTTACGATATGTGTAAGTTGTCGCACGATTTATATCATGGATATAACGAGTTGGTGACAGGGCATAAATACCCCACAGCAGTACGGGAATGCTTTTCTGAATTAGTCAAAGAGTACTTTCCTGATGATTATAATGAAATTATTGACGGCGGCGCTCTGTTAATTGCTACATGCATTAAACTTCACTATGACTGTGAAGAACGCCAACAAAGAATGAGAGATTATGTTAATGAATACGCAAACCTTAGTAGTTGATATTGATGATACGATTTGCACGCCGTTGCACGGCAGATCTGAATCTGAAGTTAAGTATGGGATGGCAAATCCTAATCGCCCAATGATTGCAAGTTTACAAAAAGCAAAGAAAAACGGATATCGCATTGTACTCCATACCGCGCGGCGAATGCTCACTCATGACGGTGACATAAATAAAATTATTAATGACGTCGGAAAAATAACCACAGACTGGTTGGATAAGTACGAAGTACCTTATGATGAAATTGTGTGGGGTAAACCATACGGTGTATATTATATTGATGATAAAGCAATGACTCCTGAAGAGTTTGTTAAGATGATGGAATGGAAGTGATTATGAAAAACATTGGTTTCGCAAAAATTGGTAAATCTATTAAATTTAAAACTAACAAGTACTCTCCAATTGGTGGAGATAACGAAGCGTCTTGTACCATACGAGCTATGGCAAACAATAATCCGGACAAAACTTTTTACCTAATTGGTCGTTCTGACTTTGCTGCGCTGTCTGATACTGAACGCCTAAATTTGTTTCCATATGATAATGTAATTGATTGTTGGCAAGGCGTTCCGTTGGCAATGTCCGAAGCATATTATAATCACATCATTAATTATTTTAAAAACATTGAGCTTGATTTTTCTGTTATGATGATTGGGCAAATTAGTAATGTCACAATCCCAGATAAAATTTGGAAAGTACGTGAAAGCCAACAAGACGGTAAACCAGCAGCAACTCTTGATATGACTAAATGGTATACAACTCCTATTACTAAATGGCTAAACGAAAGTAAGCCGCGTTGGATAGAAGTTGTTAACGATCCAAGATATGTTATTAAACAACCACGTGACGTATTTCATATGCCTTTCCGTTCTCTTGGACAATATGATTACGATTATGAAACATTTTCTATTACTGATTATGAAAACCAAGAAAGGCTAGTCCGCGTTGTTCATTCTGAATATGCAGGAATGGAAACTGCGTTTTGTGGCGATTATGAATACACTGAAGAAGTAAATACAGATCGCAAGACAGACTTTATGGTTGTACTTAATGAAGGTAAACCATCACGCTATAACTTACTCAAGAACTGGGTACTTGATAAATTCGATAATGTTGATATATATGGTAAGTGGCTTGACGAACGCGCTGAAAGTGATGAAAGGTTTAAAGGATCATTGCATATCAATGAAATCCAAGATAAATTACAAGACGTTAAGTTTACATTTATTATTCCAATTAAAGAAGGCTGGACCACATCAAAATATATTGAAATGATTCACGCTGGTGTTATTCCTTTCCTTCACCCAACTTATGACGACCAAGGTCATTTGCCTATTCCTGATTTCTTACGGCCAAAAACGCCTGAAGAATTTTATACGAATATGCAACGACTAATTGACAACCCAACAGAATATGAAACGGTTTTAAAAGGACTGCGTAAAGCAATTCTTAAACCTGAATATTATGACGGTAGCTTCATTAATGATAACATTATGAAAGCTGCAGACCCAAATTATACAAGACCTGATACAGCACAGTTTACAAAGACAAAAGCTGCGACACTTGAAGACTTTTTTGCATAGAGGATATAAAATGAGCGAAATTACATGGGCCCCAATTATTCCACTAATCGGTGGACAAATGCTAGGAGCAGAAAAAGCTTTTGGAAAACCACCTGAAGCTATATATTCATACGCGGACTTTGAAGGAAATGATAGTCATTACGTTAACTATCAGCAAAACGTCAAAGGACGTGATGTACAATATAAAATGATTCCTGAAAGTTCAAGTCGACATATCAGTGTTATTTCAGGTACGCCACCTTGTGCAGCATTGTCACAGCTTAACACTGGTAAGACTGAAGCAGCCAAAGGCGCAAAATGCGAAAAGAACGAATGGATGTACGAAGTTTTTAAAGAAGGCATTAATCGCTTTTCAGCTAAAGCTATTGTTGTTGAAAATGCTCCGGCGTTGTTTACTAAAAAGGGTAAAGAAGTAGCTGATAATTTGTTTGACATTTGCTCAAAAGCAGGGTATAGTTTAACTCTATATAAAACATCTACAAAGTATCATGGTATCCCACAAGCTAGAGATCGTTGTTTTGCTATTGGTTGGAACTCAGAAGTTGCTCCTATTATGAATTGGTATAAACGACCTCGTAAAAAGTTTCATGAATATCTTAACGACTTAACAGATGATATTCAACAAATGGATATATTGTGTAACAAAAAGCTTGATGAAGAACCTTATTATCAATACATTAAGTCAATAACAAACGAAGATCCTCGTAAGGTCATTATGGAAAGCGGACAGATTACAGCATTCAACTATATTAATAAAAGTGGCAAATTACCTGCCTGTAATAAATGGATGCATGATACTGGCAACGAACGTGGTATCAAAGTATCAGACCATGCTGTTAAAAAGTTTGCGATGGGCAAAGGTATTTGGGATAGTTCAACTCACGTCTTTGGAGAATGTATGAACGCAGTTATCGGCCGTAACCTTGCAGATACAATTCATCCAAAGTTCGATCGTTCTTTAACTATCCGTGAAGCTTTATATCTTATGGGTTTCCCTCATGACTTTGAGCTTGTTGGCGGATTACCTAAAATGAACCACATTGCTCAAAACGTTCCTGTGCCAACGTCAAGAGATATTCATACTGAAATCGGCAAGTTTATTCGTGGCGAGTTAACAATGTCAGATACTAATTACCATCGTCAGGACAACCACAATGAACGCATGTGGTCTGATCCAGGCGGTAAAAACAACCAAGCAACACTTGAGGAGTTCATGGCTTGAAACACGACTTTATTATAGATTTTGAAACATTCGGTAAAGATGCTCAGAAATGCGCAGTGATTGATTGTTCTGTAATGGTATTCAGTTGGGACAAGATGGTTTCAGCTGATCCATATACCCTTGCAGATATTTCAAAAACAAAACGATTTAAACTATCCGTGGTAGATCAAGTTAAAAACTACGGATGGGAAATTGACAAAAGCACAGTTGCATGGTGGGAATCCTTAGGACCTGAAGTTCGTAGGAATATCAAACCACTTCCAACTGATTTGACTGTGGCGGATTTCACTAAGCAATTTCATGACTTTTTAATTGACTCACCAAAGATTAGCAAATGGTGGTCTAGGTCAAATACGTTTGATCCGATTATTCTTGGTCGGTTATTTCAATCACAAGATAAACTATTACATATGGAAGAGTACTTAAAGTATTGGGCAGTCCGCGATACACGTACTTATATTGATGCAAAGTTTGATTTTAAGCAAAAGAATGGGTTTATTCCATTTGCTGACGAACAACGTTGGGAACAGATGTTTAAAGCTCACGACAGCTCGTGGGATATTTTAGCTGATGTATTACGTATGCAAGCAATTCGTAGGGCTGAGGAAGATTTAGAACAGGTGACAACATGAATTTAAACGTAACTATTGAAGACTTACAGCAATATAAAATCTTCGTTGGTACGCCAATGTACGGCGGGCAATGCGCAGGACTATTTACAAAAGCCTGTAACGATCTTGCTATGCTCTGCACGGCTAATAAAATTCCAATTAAGTTTTATTATCTCTTTAACGAAAGTTTAGTACAGCGAGCTCGCAATTATATTGTCGATGAATTCCTACGCTCAGACTCAACCCATTTAATGTTTATTGATTCTGATATTGGTTTCAATCCAAGAGATGTTATTTCACTTATGGCAATATATCATTCAGATCCTGATAAGTATGACATTTTGACTGGACCTTATCCTAAAAAGACTATTGCGTGGGAAAAAGTTCAAATGGCAGCAAAGGCAGGTAAAGGTGATGAAAATCCTTTTGAGCTCAACGAATTTACTGGTGACTTTGTATTCAATCCAGTGGGTGGAGTAACTAGTTTTAAGATGGATCAACCTCTTGAAGTTGGTGAAGCAGGTACAGGATTTATGTTGATTCCTCGTAAAGTATTTGAAGATTATCGAGCTGCGTACCCTGAATTGTCATATAAGCCAGACCACGCAAGAACTGAAAACTTCGATGGTGAGCGCGACATTACAGCATTCTTTGATTGTATCATTGACCCAAAGACTCGCCGTTATTTGTCTGAAGATTACTTCTTTTGTCAAAAGGCAAGAGAAATACAGAAGCGAGTTTGGATGTGTCCATGGATGAGAATGACTCACGTAGGATCGTATATGTTTAATGGTAATATGTCAGCGCTTGGATCGCTTGGCGCGTCGCCAACGGCTAACAAAAAAAGTAATGCAAAGAATTACAAAAAACCATTGACAAAATCCAAAAAACGTAGTAAAATTAACAAATGATGACTAACCTAGGAGCTATATAATGAAATTTTCTGAACGCACTCTTACTATTCTTAAGAGTTTCTCTACTATCAACAAATCAATCCTAATGAAGCAAGGTAACACTCTTCGTACTATTACGCCTGAAAAAACATTGATTGCATCTGCAACAATCCCAGATCAATTTCCGTCTGAAGCATGTATTTACGATTTGTCAAGATTTTTATCAATTTTGTCACTCCACACTGCACCAGACGTGGAGTTTCATGATAAATACTTTGTAATCACAGAAGGTAAACAACGTACCCGTTACGCGTTTGCCGACGTCTCCATGATACACGCGGCGCCTGAAAAAACCATTGAATTGCCTTCGGCTGATGTGGTTGTTGATGTATCTTGGAATGATTTACAATCCGTCCAAAAAGCAGCGGGTGTACTTCAGTTTAATGAAGTTGCATTTGTTGGCCAGGATGGAAAGTGTTACCTAAAGGCCATCGACAGTTCGTCTGCGGCAGCGGATGACTACGGTGTAGAAATTGGCAATACTGCCGATGAGTTTAAGATTATTATCAAAACTGATAATTTGAAACTCTTACCTCAAGATTACAGAGTTACGCTGTCAAGTAAAGGTATCTCTGAATTTAAAGGTGAAGACGTCACGTATTTCGTGGCTATTGATACAAAGTCGACTTATAAGAAAGGATCCTAATTATGGATGAGAATCAACCCCAAGAAAACCCAGGTGGTATTAACCTGCAAGACATGGCAACTGTAGTTCAAATTATTGACATTGCCTCTCGTCGTGGTGCTTTTGAAGGCCGCGAACTTCAAGGTGTTGGAATGCTACGGAATAAAATTGAAGCATTCTTGCAAGCACAAACGCGACAGCCTGAAGGCAATATGCCTATGGAGGCGATGGCCGACGTCCCGCAAGACGCTGAGCTTGCAGACAAAGTTGTAAGCTAATGGTTCAACGAACGCGGGCAATCGTTGTAAAACAAACCCGCACTTTATTTTATATTATGGAGACAATATGTCTATTGATGCTAAACAAAATGAAGTGCTCTGGGTTGAGCGCTATCGGCCGCAACTGATTGCGGATACTATTCTCCCTGAAAAAACTAAATCAATGTTCACAAAGTTTGTTACGGATAACAGTGTACCAAACTTATTGCTGACTGGCGGTCCAGGTGTTGGCAAGACTACTATTGCAAAAGCAATGCTTGAAGAACTAGGCTGCGATTACATCGTAAAGAACGGCTCGTTGAACGTTAATATTGATACTCTTCGCTATGACATATCAACATATGCGTCGGCTGTATCATTGCAAGGTGGTCGTAAGTATGTAATCTTTGACGAAGCTGATTACCTTAATGCCGCAAATGTTCAACCAGCATTGCGTAATTTTATTGAAGAATATTCTTCCAACTGTGGTTTTATCTTTACTTGTAATTTTAAGAATAGAATTATTCAACCGTTGCGGTCTCGGTTATCTGAAGTTGATTTTACTATTGAAACAACAGATCGCCCTAAACTTGCGTTGCAATTTATGAAACGTGTAGAGACAATTCTTAACACAGAAGCAGTTGATTACGATAAGAATGTTGTTGCCAAAGTTATTCAAAAACATTTTCCTGATTTCCGTAGAGTACTTACTGAGCTACAATCGTATGCAGCTTCAGGTAAGATTGACGAAGGTATCTTTGTTAATCTAAAGCAAGAGTCTATGGATGAATTGTTTCGTTTGTTAAAAGCAAAAGACTTTACCAATATGCGTAAATGGGTTGCAAAGAATAGCGATCAAGATATGAATGAAATGTTCCGTCGTATTTACGATATGGCAACTGATAAAGTTTTAATGAAATCGTTACCTGGATTTGTTGTAACTCTTGCGGATTATATGTACAAAGCAAACTTTGTTGCAGATCTCGAAGTTAACATGGTTGCATTCCTAACCGAAGTAATGATTGAAGCTGAATACAAATGAGTGAATGGATCAAAAAACTAATGGGATTGCATCAATGCTTTGAATGCAAACAGTATATTGATAAGAAAGACATATACGATGTAAACCTCGATACGCTTGAAGGACCATGGAATTTTAAATTGTGTGGAGTTTGTGCTAAAGATTTTGATGATATGATGAAAGAATTGGAGGAAGTAATTGGCGAAAGAGATAACACCATTTGATTTTATGAATGCCGTGTCCTTTACAAAAGAGGATCTTATCGGTAAACATGATAACCCAGATCAAGCTGAAAGACTGTATGTTCCTTATATGGTAAACCGTGGCTTTGCAAACTTTGAAGATACTATCCTGCATGCAAACGAATTAAATCAGCGCGCTCATTTATTTGATCGTGCCCAATTTGATTATTACCGTGGTGCATTACGTAAACGCAAACGGTTTTCAAAGTGGCCAAAAGCTGATAAAAACATAGACTTAGACGCCATTCAGGAAGTGTATCAATGCAATAGAACCATAGCAAAGCTTTACCTTAAGGCGTTATCAGCTGAAGATTTAAAGACTATCCATACGAAGCTAGAAACAGGCGGCGTTGGTACTAAATCAAAGAAATGATAAATATTCAGAAACGCAACTGAGCGTTCAGTGATAATAATAATAAAAAGGTGCTGTCGGTTATGCAATCTGAAGAAAACATTTTTAAGGGTGTTGGTATTGAGGTTTCCCTCCCAACTCAAGATAGTTTTTTAAAAATTAAAGAAACTCTCACCCGCATTGGTATTTCATCCCGCAAAGAGAAAAAGCTGTATCAGTCTTGCCATATATTACATAAGCAAGGTCGTTATTCAATTTTACACTTTAAAGAACTTTTTATCTTAGATGGTAAAAAAGACACGTTTGCTGATGAAGATAAAGCAAGGCGTAACACTATCGTTAACCTGCTTGAAGAATGGGGATTAGTTAACGTTATTGATACTGATAACGCTCAAGACCCAATTGCTCCATTAAACCAAATCAAGATCCTATCTCATAAAGAGAAAGGTAATTGGATATTAGAGGCAAAGTATAATATAGGAAAAAAATAAATTATGAATGTATATAAAGTGAATGAAAAAGCTGAGTTGCCAGCATACGCAACAGAAGGCTCGGCTTGTTTTGATATTAAAGGTTGCTTTCAAAATGGTGATAAACTTTTAGCCTATAACAATTGGAACAAACAAACCCACGTTGCCGTCAAAGGTGTTGGCAAAGTTAGAGATGCGTTTCAACTCCCGCCTGATACAAGAGTACTAGTACCAACAGGATTAGTGTTTGACATTCCTGAAAACCATGTAATGAAAATGTACGTGCGTTCGGGTGTTGCGCTAAAAAAAGGATTGACATTAGCGAATAATGTTGGTATTATAGATTCAGACTACGTAGAACAAACTTTCATTATGATGACTAATTTAACAGACAGTCTTGTTATGATTGAAAACGGTGAACGGCTAGCACAGTGTATCATCGAAAAGACTACAAAAATTGAAATCAATGAAACTGCTGAGCCGATCGTTTCTAAGACAGACCGTGATGGAGGTTTTGGTAGTACAGGAGACTAAAATGATTAAATACATTACTCTTACTCTAGGACTACTTGTAGCAAGCTTTGCTACTGCACAAGAACAAGCAAACAGTATACGCTTACCATGCGGATCATTTCAAGAAGCTGGTAGCATTCTTCAAGCAACAGGCCAAGATGGACTTTGGAAAGGCCGCGGTTCTTTATTTAATACTACCGGTGAAAGGCAAACCCCTGAGGTAGTATTTCATGTTAATCAAGATACTGGAGCATGGAGCTTAGTAGCTTTATATCCAGACCAAACAGCTTGTTTAGTAATGGCAGGATGGGACTTCGAGCCGTGGACACATTCCACAACGAAGAAAAATAACGAAATTGAACAAAAATCTCCATAACTTCCCTGCCAGTAAAAAAATACACATTATTGCCAATCAAAGATCAGGAAGTACTTGGTATCAGCAAGTGCTTTCTCCTTATAAAATAAATGTAAACTCTTTAGAATTTGAGCCATTTAATTATGGGGGTATTTTAAATAAGTTTAAGCCAAGCCTTGAATACACCATGGATTACTTGCATAAACAAGAAGCATGCGTTATTAAAAACCAATTTAATCGTTTGCTTGAATTTGACGAATTTGGTAAATACACGTTTGATGATTTAACAAATATTTCAGGATTTGAAAGAGTAATACTTTTACGTAGGAATGAGTTTGAACAGTGTGTCAGTTATGCTTTAGCAAACCAAACTGGAGAATGGCAAAATACAACAAACAAAGATCCTATAGTTATAACGGATAAAGTTTGGGAATACTCTAAAGAATTTATAACCACTCACAATGCCAAACTTTATTATTGGGCAAAAAGCAATAATGATAGAATAGTTTGGTATGAAGATGTAAAAACGCTTAAGACAACGGATAGAGCATTAAATCCTAGTAAGCATCTTGTTATAAAAAATATAGATGAATTGGCAAAAGATTATATCTCATAAAAAATAAAAAAAATCACTATATAACTATTGACATTGAAGTAAAAAGTATTATATATAGATAGTAGGCGCTCAAAAGAGGTCTATTACAAAACAACTCGCTTATTTAAGGAGAACAAAAATGACTAGAACTAAATTTAATGCTGCGGCTCTAAACGATCCATTGTTTATTGGATTTGACAGAATGTTAGACAGAATGAATGCTGTTAATAATACAACGCAACGTAACACATCAAATTATCCCCCATATAATATCGTAAAAGTAGATGAAGATAACTTTAACATCGAGCTAGCATTAGCTGGATTTACAGATAAAGATATTGACATTACGTTAAAAGACGGCGTATTATATGTTGAAGGAAACCAAGGCGATAACGATGAAAAGCAATATTTGCATCGTGGACTATCGGCTCGCTCTTTTCGCAGATCTTTTACAATAGCTGATACCATTGTTGTTAATGGCGCAGATTTTGTAAACGGCATTTTAACTATTTCGTTAGAAAATGTAATTCCTGAAGAAAAGAAACCTCGAAAGATTGCTATCAACGACGGAAATCATAAGGCTGAACTTCTCAACGGGTAAGTACTATTGACAAATTAATAAACTATGTTATATTGATTCTAATAACGGTCAAACCCTATACTGGGTTTGACTTTTAACACACACGGAGAGTAATATGAAAAAGGTAAAACCCATTGGATGGGTAACCACATTGACTGAAATTGCAAGTATTCCTAAAGATATGTGGGATAGCGTAATGACAGTAGAAAAATCCCCACTACATAATTTAGACCCTATGGTAGGACACATGATCTTTCAGTGTCTATTCTTTATTTGGTCTGGTATTTTTGCATTAATGGTAGGAAGTTATTTGGCATTTGGAATTAGTGCTGCGTTTCACCTCTTGCTTATTAGTGGTATTACAATTACAGTTGTGACATTCCGTCAAGCTGAAAACAATCCTGAGTCACTAAACAATTTGCTAAAGTCTGGTCGCAAATATGATGGCCGCGCAAATGGTGGCGAGCATGAGTGAACAAACACAATATTGCACAACCAAAGGCTTAGGCTGGGCATTCTTGATTATCATTATTATGATGGTAGGTTTACCTATACTTGGGTCAGCTATTGCATATCCAGATAACTGTAAACAATCTATTCTTATTCCTTGTATAGGTTTAGAGTAATGCATATTGTCAGAAGAAAAGATGGTGAAATTATTGCTATAGCATCACGTTTAGAAGATGCTATTGCAATTGCTGATGGATCAGAAGTTGATAAAGAAGATTATGTTGTTCAAGAGTCAACTGACCAACAAGAACTCGCAGAAGTTTATCGTTCTTATTATGGAACGAGATCACTATGACTTCATACTTTGGGGTAGAGGACGACACCTATCCTGCCTATAACGGCGAACAATATAATCCGTCCAGTCTGAATGTAAAGAAATAAAGATAGGAAAAAATATGAAAAATTTAATTACCGCTAGTATTATGGCGCTTTTTGCAACAACGGCATATGCTGAAGATATGACTGTTGAAATGTTGAACAAACGTGATGATGGCGCTAAGATGGTATATAGTGAAGATATCGCACGTATTGACGTAGGTGATACAATCACATGGGTACCAACATCAAAAGGTCACAATGTAGAATTTATTGCGGGCCCAGACGGATGGAAAGCACCAAAGAAATCAAAACTTAACAAAGAAGTGGCGATTACATTTGATACACCAGGCGTATATCTATATCAGTGTTCGCCACACAAAACAATGGGCATGATTGCCATTGTGGTTGTAGGTAAGCCAGAAGGTGAAGCTAAAGATCGTTTGAAAGATGTCAAAGTAAAAGGCAAGTCAAAGAAGAAGTTCAAAGAGTTACTGGCTGATCTATAATGTGTCCAGCATGTTACATTAACGGACTTCTGTTGCTTATATTTGGAGCAACAGGGGCGCAATTAGCCAGCAACCCTTGGATTATTGCACTCAGTACAGTG